>Ga0214923_10000096_pt1 | contig 127398 bp, 136 predicted proteins | sample LL1510_MetaG_FD_177993 | JGI IMG/M metagenome (GOLD analysis project Ga0214923, IMG submission 177993) | Freshwater microbial communities from Lake Lanier, Atlanta, Georgia, United States - LL-1510 | ecosystem: Environmental > Aquatic > Freshwater > Lake | place: USA: Georgia | collected... | reverse complement strand
CGCTTTTCAATACTCGGAAAACTTACTCCAGCTTCCATTACCCCCTCGCCTAGGCACATATTACATGGCCCGTCCCGAAGGTTTGATTCTCCGGTGCCATCACAATATATACATTTAATCATTTCTTTGACTGGTTCTCCGCGTAGCAGTAGGGGATCAACGCTTGCGGGCATTACGCCACGCCATTGTGTTACTTGTTCCGCTGTTGGATATTCAAACTCCCATCCTGTGTTCGTTAATGGTTCAGGAGTCCTGTGTGGATAACCATATTCAAAAGCATCTCGGGGAGATTCAATTTCTCCAGTAAATGGATTGGCGTGTAATTCTTTCCATTGTTTCCAAGCTTCTACTTCTTTATCCTCTTCTCCATTTGCTTGTGCAGTCGCTTCAAAACCCTGAGCCTCTTGGTCAAAAGCTGTAACAAAATCGTCAAAGAAAATTTCAGGATGCTTCGCTGCAATGGCGGTTATTATATTTAACTCAATAAGTCTTTCAGCAACGGGCCACCCGGATTCGCCAAAGAAATCATACGCCACGCTTTGCCAATTAATGTCGCCTACATGAATTATGGTCAATCCATTAATATTTACATCGTTGTTATCGTTGTCTATTTGATTTAACGCCAAATTAAATAAATCTGCATTTTCTTCGTATTGTTCAAATAATTCTCCAATGGTGTCAACCCGATGTAATTGATAGTCCGTTTCGTACTCCTCTTCTAACTCTTCAAAATCATGGTTGTAACCGTTATAAGTGTCATCAAGACCCATCGCGTGATTTGCATTACTAACCATATCCCGAATCCACTGATTATTAATTCGATAACCCGCCCAATTGAATCCTTCCGTGTTATACATTTTACTAGAGTCTTCCATGACGGCAATGTTTCCATTAAGGTCATATGCCCATAAAGCATGGCCGCGCCCATCTTTATCTCTTAATACATAAACAGTAAGCCTGCCATCTGCCACAGCACTTTGGTAAGGTTGTGCATCGCTTTGAAAACAATTACCTTGAGCAATACCCTCCCACTCTGCTTCTTCGGCGCTTGGATTAAGTTTGGTTACATACCAACCATTATCAAATTTATGTGTAATCTCTTGACTTTTTACTCGTTCTTTGTTTTCGGCAATTTCTTTTCTTTCTTCTACCCATTCGCCATGACGTTGAGTTCTTTTCCAAATATCATTTGGTCCCAATTGATTTAAATCAGCCTTTTCATTACCACTTGGACGAGTACCCCAACCTTGACATTTTTCACACATTGAAGGCACTTGATCGCCTTTACGTGTATATGATCCACTGCCATTACAAGTTTCACAAGTGTCAATTTTTAAACGATAAGGAGAATCCTCAGCATTAAACAAATTGCTAATAGCTTCTAATTGATCAAAACCTAACCTTTTGGCTTGATTTGGACCTTCTTCCATGATTACAAAATATGGATCGCGTGAAAAACGCTCGTCCTCATTTTTTCCATTATTGAATTTTAAAGATCCAGTTTTTAATTGCTGAATAAGCCATGGAACAATCTTTTTGATTCCGGGTGTGGCCCTGTATCCGGTGCCGCCTTCAACAATGGCAGTTAAAAACTTTTGTAATTGTTGTGCTTCATCTTCGTCCATCCATTTTGGAACTTCCCCGCGTTTAAGATCCTTATACTTAAGGTTGGCTTCTCTCATCAAAGATTTAGTTTTTCTGCTTTGACCAAATCCGCAATAACATGGCTCGCCTGTTTTAGTATTAAAGTGAAGAGCAGAGTCTATCTCTGCATTACTTAAACGATTAACTTTAATCTCATCATGACCGTTGTATAAACGGTTGTCAAGACGATGTAAATAATTAATGACGGCCTTTACAGGCTTACCTGTGCGGTTTTTAAATCCCTTGCCGCCATCATGTATTCCGCCCGTAGGACTGATATAAAATTGAAATAGGATAGGAGTAACAGGACGACTGCGCATATATTCGCGGTGAACATCCTGCGTTTGATCTGGACCAATGACCCAAGTGGTCACATCCATTTGTAATAAATCAAAAGAATCTGGCGTATTTGTTGGCGCGGTGATATAACCAGCACCGAGGCTTCCCGGCCTCCAATGGTGGTTATTAGTAGATTCTTTTTGAAAAGAAAAGTCCCACATTACTCACTCTGCTGTTCATCAAAGGAATCGAGTTTAGCTTGGATTCCTTCTAATGCACTCACCATTTTACTTAACAGATCCTCCTGTTGTTGGAACATTGCAATTAGTTTTTCACCTAATTGCGGAGCAGCAAAGTTTTCAAGAGATTTATATTTCTCTTCCCAATTAGTTAATTCAGCTTTAAGAACAGTGTTTTCTTCCTCAAGAGCTTTAACTTGAGCCTCAAGTGAATCTAGTCGCTCTCCGAATGATGCGATTGTCTGCTGATTTGTTTCAATAATTGTATCTTTTGCAGTTAATTGTGATTTAACATTAACATTTTTAATGTAAGAAAAAAGACCGTAAGCGGCTAAGCTTGAACCAATCAATTCAAAGATAACAAGGGGAAGTGGCTGTCCCATAAAGTTTGAAAACGATGCTAATAACATAGGTATCTACTATTTACTGTTCGTAATCCTAATCATTATCACGAAGCCACGGAAAATCTTTCCAATCATGCTTCATCAGGGCGATTCCTACGACTGTAGAAACAAATCCTACGGCTCCATGATGAATTCTTTTATTGAGAATCCAGACCCTGTTTAGTTGGTTGTCAATTCTCAATAAACTCATGATCAATTATTACATTATTGTTAGATAAAAATATATAAGGCTATCAAACTAGATTCATACAAAATTTTGATTAGATAGTCAAAATGACCTGCAAATACAGGGAATTACAAGACATCTTGCAATTGAATACAAACCTGCTATGCTGTATCCAGCAGTTGATTACAAACTAAACAAAGGAGCAACAAATGGCACATGGAATCACCGACAAGGACACTATGTTTAGCGTCCGCGAAATGCCGTGGCATGGTCTGGGACAGGTTCTCGATCAGTACCCCGGTTCTATCAAGGAGGCACTTGAGCTTTCTGGTCTTGATTGGAATATTATCCAGCGCCCTGTTCACTACCCTGTGATTACCGATGTTAGCGGTCACGAAATCACCACATACGCTCAGGCAGATAACTTTTGGCTGAATGTTCGTGAGGATACCAATGAGCCGCTTGGTGTAGTTACTGAGCGTTACAAGCCGATTCAGAACCATGAGGCGTTTTCTTTCATGGATAATCTTATTGGTTCGCAGATGCATTATGAAACCGCCGGTTCCCTTCACGGGGGCAAGAAGGTATGGGTGCTGTGTCGTCTGCCCGAATACATTGAGGTAGCGGGTGACAATGTTGGTCAGTATGTATTTATTGCCAACGCCCATGATGGCAAGTCCGCTTGCCTTGTTTCAGTCAGCCCGGTTCGCATTGTTTGCGCGAATACTCTTGGGTGGGCAGTCAGCAGGGCTAAGGCTGGTCAGCGCAGCTATACAGTCAGGCACACAGGTAATGTTAATAGTAAGCTCCATGAGGCTCGTAATGTAATGGGCATTACTATTGATTACTACAAGCAGTTCAAGCAGCTTGGTGACACTATGGCTCTTACAAAGTTTTCTGAGCGCCAGATGAACGGTGTGCTTGATGCTCTGTACCCGGTTGAGGGCAGCATGGGTGATCGTGCTGTAACTAATCGTGAAGTTGCCAAGAACGCCATTATGACGATTTATCGTGGCGAAGGCGTCCGTGGTGACACTACCGGCAACGCTCCGGGTACCAAGTGGTGTGCGGCCAACGCAATCGCAGAGTACGCCGATTTCGGTCGCAAAATGACTAAGCGTGGCAATCAGGTCGCCCGGTCATTTGATGATAATGCAATTAAGCAGCGGGGCTTTGAACTCGTCCTGAACGCTTAAGTAATAAATGAGGATTCCAGCTAACGCCCCCTCCCCGTTAGCTCAGGATATAAAAGACCATACTCCCCCTCGCGGCGTCCTCTCTTTACCAAGTCTTTACAGAAGATGTGCTACGATGGTTCTAACCAACGATCAAGGAGATCATTATGACTATGAGAACGCTGCATTGTGAAGCTGGCAATCACACTTGGGAGCGCCCGTCACAGCGCGGTCGCATTCCTATTAATTGCCCTGAGCATAGCGAACCAAAGGCCGTGAGCAGCGGGCTGAGTGGCTTGGAGGCCGCCCATGCCGCAAGGGCAAGCAAGAAGTCAGCAGAAGAAAAGATTTGGGCTGAGAAGGTTGAAGCGGTAATTAATGATCCGCGTATGCAGGTGAATAGCCCCGACCGTCATTCGACTGATGCCCGCCCAAACACGGTAAGTAAGCTCCGATACATTCAAGATCAGCTTACCAATCGCAGGGACAGGCCACAGCATGAGCTTGCTGATCTGGAGAAGATTCGGGCAAAGATTATGGAGAACCCGTTTTCGAGTACGGGACACCTTTACTAAGTCTTTACCCGCAACCTGATACCTTGTATTCAGTTATTCAATACGACAAAGGAGTAACAAATGAAAGCAGTATGCCCTAGCTGTACCAGTGACGCGGTATTTCTTAGCATGGATGTTGAGGTTCGCGCTGTATTTGATGATGGAACCATTGAGCTTATTGCCCCCGGTGAGGCTCAGGGATATGGTACCCTTGTCTGTGGCGACTGTGATATCGTTGAGGACCGCAATACATACAACCGGCAGGCTTGGATTCAAGCCGCCATTGACAACTACGACAATTACACATCTCAGGATGTTGTGAAAGGAGAAGTAGCATGACAAAGACAAAGATTGGTGAGATCGCCGTTGATAGCGGGCAGGTAATGATTATTGATCCCTGCTACATCAACACTGATTTCGTCAAGGAATTCGATCCGGGTCAGCTTGGCGAGTTTGACGACGCGCCCACGCAGGATTCATACGAAATGAATTACGATGGGTGCTGTAACGCAACTCTGAGCAAGGAAGGCTATGGCGCTCTCAGAAACGCATACGGCCAGAAGCTCGCAATTGCTTCCCGCACCGCATACGGCGATGGTCTGTACCCCGTGTACGCAGAGCTTGACCGCAACGGCAGGATCAAGACGCTCACAATTGATTTTGATCCCGTGAACGAGGATGATCTTTGCCCTGAGTGCGGCACAGACCTGAGCTACGACTACTGCAATTGTGACGAGGAGGATCTTTGATGCCGAAGTATCATATTCAAGTACCAGAAATTCATTACCAGACGGTTGAGGTTGAGGCACCGACTGAGGCCGATGCCGTCCGCGAGGTAATTGATTACGAGGGTGAGCGTATTGAGGGCAGGCTTGAATACTCTCATGTGATGGACGAATACCTGCATAATTTGCTTGAAGAGTGTGAACGAGGCGACGGTCATTTTCTTGACTGGATGATTCAGGAGGTAAATAATGATTGAAGTAGATATTGATGTTGCAGTAGAAATTATCCGCATCGCAAATAGTTACGCGGAGGAGCTTCATAATGTTCTGGAAACTCAGCAGAACACAGATGAAGCAATCAGGTACATCGAAGGCGATATTGCTAATGCGGATTCGATTGTTTCTTACATCGAACGGAAGCTCGCAAAGGTAGGGGTTGGCTGATTTGCCAACCCTTTACCTACGACCTGCTACCGTGTAAGCACGACAACCACTAAGGAGAATTAAATGCATTCACTTAATCATTTCCTAATCAATCTTGATGAAGATGATATGATTTATCAAGACGGCAAGATTTTTGCCACAGAGCATGAGCAGTTTGCTGACTATGTTGATCATAAGTTTGATGACAACAATTGGTACACACCGCTGGCTTTGACTTACAAGGACGGCCACCCTGCCGAATTTAGCTCTGACAATTATCGCGGTGGTGTGGACGCTTGGATTGACGATAGGGATAGCTGGAATTTTGATGCCGCTGTTGATGCCGCATACAAGTCTTTGTATTGGGATATCAATAACAGGATCAACATTCTTACTGATACGCCCCGCGACAATTTCCGCGAGTTTGAGTCAATTGAGGATGCCGCTGGTGCCATCCGTGAGGCGCTTGCAAATAGTTATGCTGGCACCGATGATGGTTTTGAGGATTGGAAGCTGTCCTACACTCGTCCGTGGCTTGCTGAGACTTATGAGCGGTTTCTGGATAAGTATTTCAATCCCCCGTTCTTCAACGCTTGGGATGTGACGCCTTACACGGCTCGCACCTTTGACCTGACGGACGGCGAGGACTACGGGCTTGCTATCCTGTCTGTGGATGTTCACACATGATCGTTTACGGCTTTAGCAGCGACAACGGCGATTGGTGTTTCCTGTCACGGGCTGACCGTGACAGGGGCATCGTGACAGAAATCAAGGCGCATGGCGGCCCGCTTCCCAATCTGGTATATTGGCAGCGCGAGGTGCCGGACGAGCTAATGGTACAGACGGCATATGATTATCTGGAAGCAAATGACAAGCTTCTTGATGTGAACTATAAGGAATATGATGGTAAATCATTTTGAGGATCTCATTAATCATGTGGGTCACGATTTGGAGTGTGTGACCTATGGCACAGATAAACCCGTTAATGTTGCGGTAGAGTGCATGGACTGTGGGTGTGTAATTGTTGATTACGACAAGGAGATGGACGACGATGGCAATTAGATATCAGTATATCTTTGACGAGGTTTATGGTCACTATCACGCCGAAGCAGTAGATTATGGTGTAGAGTGGACTGCCGAGCATGACAAGTTTGTAGAAGATGCGGCAAGCGACCTTTGCAGTTATCTTGAGGACAGTAAAAGCAATTGGTATAATATAGAGGCACCAGAGCTTCCGGGCCTTGCCGAAGCAATTGAGGAGGACGAGAATGAGTGACAAGAATTTAATCTATGAGGCTATTGACAATTATCTCAGGGATAGTTACAAGCAGCAGGCAGAGGATGAAGGCATCGAATGGACTCAGGAGCATAATGAGTTTATTGAGCCTCATGCTGCCAGCCTTTACAATCAAGTAATTCAGGCAGTGGATATGTACATGAGTCATTTTGCAGAGCCGCTGCCAACCTTTAGCGAGGACGAGTAGGTTTTACCAAACCCTTACTCTTGATCTGTTATGCTGTACGCAGCAGTTAAATACGACCAAAGGAATTAACTATGCTAGACATTGATGAAGTATTGGAGCGCAGGAACGAGCTTGTAGAAATCCTTAATGACGAGGACGAGCAATATTCTGTAGACGAGCAAAAGGAGGCTCAATACGAGCTTGATGAAATTAATGAGCTTGAAAGCGAGCTTGGAATGGATCTAGAATCTGCTGCAAAAAACCTAATTTATTTTATCGCAGAGGATGATTTTACTCAGTATGCTGAGGAGTTCGCTAGCGATATTGGCGCTGTCACTGTGAGCAGCTACGATTGGCCGATAAGTCATATTGATTGGGATGCTGCGGCTGAGGAACTTAAGATGGACTTCTCAGAAGTTGAGTGGCAAGGCACAACATACCTTTTCAGGTACTAAATAACAAGGAGAAACAAATGAGTAATTTTCTAAAGAAGTGGGATGCAGCAATCGCAGAGGCACAGCAGACGGGCCAGCCTGTCACGATTTACAAGCAGAATCATATGCTTGATAAGCCTTTCCCGGTCGCCCGCACCATGCACCCGGCATTTATGGGAACTAAGCCGCCGAAGCATGATCCCGAACGTGACAAAGCATGATTATTGTTGAAACAGATAACACGATTGACCAGATTGTTTCTGCAATAAACATTGTAACAAAAGAAATCAATCGTCGGGCAATTGAAAAAAATGAATTTGCTCGCAGCATGATGCTGGTCGATCTTGATATGGCGGAGCTAGAGCTTAAAGAGGCGCAAAGTCAAATTAAAGCGTCTAAGCTACTACTTAATTTTGCCGTTGATATGATCGGATACGTTGATGAGTCTTGAATCTTAGTAAATTTATGCTAAGATCAAGGTGGTGAGGGAGATTTTCCTCCTTCACTCCCTCACCCGCCGAAGCTGGTCACTTCGGCAATAAAAGCCCTGAGTACCGAGAACTCAGGTCGCAAGATAAAACTTGCGCAAACGGGGAGGGGGTTGTCGTTGGCCCCCTCCCCATAATCTTACACAAGGAGTTATTATGAAAAGTATTTTGACTATTATTATTACACTGATTGCTTCGCTTCCCGCTGTTGCTCAGGCAGCAAAAAAGGAAACCTTAGAGCATAAAGTAAGAAATGCGCCCGTTAGTTTGGATTGGAGTGGTCCTGTAAATACTTATACAGGCAGAAGTTACAACATTGGACGAATTAATAGTTATTACAGGTATGCCCCTCACGGAAAGAATCGCGGGATTGTCCTAGAGGCCGCAGTCAAGTACCGGGTACCGTGGAGGCTTCTGTTGGGCGTCTGGGTCGCTGAGAGCGGCGCAGGGCGGGCTTGGAATCATTTTGGGCTGATTGGTCCCGCCACCGGCGATCTACGGCACGATGCGTTTTATGCCGCTAGGCTTTTTGATAGACTGTATAGATCATACAACGGGCGTCATGCCCTCTAAGGAGATAAAAATGGACGAGGCTACACAGCGAGCAGTAGACAATATGGTGTCAGGATATATTAATATGTTCACGCCATACGAGTCTAAGGTAAATGAGCCGGGTGAGGTATTTATTCAGGGCAAGACCGCGAGTTTTGTTGTTGATACCGCAACCGATGAAGAAAAGCTCATTCTAAAAATTATTGATAACGAGGATCCGTACCATCCGATTGAGGAGGATCCACAGGATCTTGAAAGTATTACTGAGCGCCTGACTGAGCTTCACAAGCTAGAAGGCTAGGTTTTACCATCCCTTTACCACGGGGCTGCTACCGTGTGTAGCACGATTCAACTAAGGAGGCGTTATGCGTGACCGCACTATCGTTGTAAATAACAAGGAAGTCAAGGTAGACGAAGAGTGCGAGTTCATTTTTTATGAACTTATTGATATCTACAAGACTCAGGCTGATGATGCCGGTCTTGAATGGGACGAGGCATACGAGGAATTTATTTACCGTCTTGCTCGGGATATCGAGATTGAGGTAGATAAGTACCGGGCTGATTTGATTACCAATGAGCCTACGCATTGTTCACCGTGGGACGAGGACTGATTTTACTCTCTCTTTACCCTGTAGTTGATATGCTGGTAACAGCAACCAATCAAGGAGGCAGTTATGAAGGTAGCAGTAACATATTTGATCCCCGCTACGGTCTTTATTGACACTGAGACTAAGGAAGTGGAGCGCGTTCTACAGGAAAACGAAAACATTTTCCTGCCTGACTTTGCTGATGTTTATGATGTGGACCATAGTTGGAATCCAATCATTGACGAAGATATCAGGGAGCAGGCTTTTGATATCGCAGAAAATAACGAGTGGCCTGCTTGGGACAGGGCATAGGGGGCATTATGTATAACGATCCCGTAGAGACTTGGGAGCAGGACGGCGTTAAGTGTAATCTTTATGTAGATTACAGCGGCGATATGTACGATCCCCGCGACAACGACAATCTTGGCATCTTTGTTTGTCGAGAGCATCGCAGCTATTATCTTCCACAAGAGGTCAAGGGTTTTAAGTTTGAGGATTTTGATTCTCTTGACGAGGCTATTGATTATCTGAAAGAAAATCACGGCGCTATTCATATTTACCCTGTGTGGATGTATGACCATTCAAGCGTAAGTTATTCGATGGGCGAGTCTAATCCTTACACTTGCCAATGGGATAGCTCCCTGTGCGGAGTTATTTTCACTACAGAAGAGCGCATGGATTATCTTGGTATTGCAGAGCGTGACGAGGCTACTATCAAGAAATGGCTCAACGGAGAAATTGACGAGTATTCTGATTGGGCTAGTGGTGATGTTTATTACTACACAATTGATTGCCCTGATGGTGAGGGTGACGGTTGTGGCGGTCTAATCGGTTACAGGTACGCTGAGGAAGCCGCTGAGGAGGCTTTTGAGTTTGAACTTGGCTGCTACCGTGAGCGTAAGGCTAAAGAGGATTCTGAGCGGGCGTATTGGGCCGCTAGGGATGTAGTGACGCTTTAATGAACAAGAAGCAGCAAAAAGAAAACGAGCGTATTCAGGCGCTCTTTGAATACAAAAATTGGACACCCGAAAAGTTAAAGGAAAAAATTGACAGAAAGACAAAAAGAAATAAACGAAGTTCTAAATGATATTGAAACAGTAATCCAAAAGATCGAATTTAGGATTTCTACTATACAAGATAATATTAGGTTGGCTAAAGCCCACCTGTCACAGACAGAGGCGCTAACTTTTTTGACTAACGCGCAGGAGCAAGTAAACAAAATTGACTTTGTGCCAATTATTGATACACTTGAAGGAATGATAAAAAATGACTGATACTAACGGAGTCGTGGTCGTAGTGGGTGATCCTCTAAATGGAATTACCGTGTATGGTCCGTATGCGACCACAGATGATGCCCTGAGCGTGTGGGAGCTTGAATCCGATGTTGATTGGTGGATTAGCCCGCTGCGCACAAATGGTAATACAATAAGAATTGCTGACTGTGATCGCCCGTGGTGCGCTCATTGTAAGAATGGTGAAGCATGAGTATTCTTAATGATAATGATAATCGTTCGTTCCCTGTCACGGCATTTGTTCTAAATGATGATGGAACTTACGGCGAGTATAAGTTTGAGAATTTCCTGAGCGCCGCCCGTGATCTAAAGAGCGAAATTGTTATTGGTATGGTTGCAGAGGACAATGTAATAGATATTGAAATTACTTACACAACGGTACAAGCCCGTGATTGTAAGAATGAATACTCCAAGAGTGTTTTTTGGAATAGAAAGGATATTAAATGAGCATTAGTGCGCCAACAATCGCAGCAGGTCTAACCATATTTTATGTTGCGATGCTGACTCTGGTTTTGATTGCTGTAAACAAGGATGATGAAGGAGATGACGAATGAAGCCTTTTATTTATGGAACAGGAATTGGAACCGCTCTGTCTTTGGTTTCTATTTTGGGTTGGGTAAGTCCTCAGACAGCTTACGCAACCATGTTGGGTATTTTTGCTGGGTCTGTTATTGCTGATCAAATTAAGTCTAATGATAAGTAAAATAATTGCAGCGATATATTGTTTTGTAATAAAAATTACGAACCCTCATTTATGAAAGAAATAACATACAAAAATAATCATGGGTTGATTGAGGTCTACGGTCGCACTAGCGAGTCAGATGATCCCGATTATGCCCGTGAGGATGCGACTAGAATCGGGCTGCATGTGACTGATTACAGCAATGAGTACCTACGCAGCGCGGCTATGACTATGACGCCTAAGATGGCCCGTGAAGTAGCTCAGAAGGTGCTAGAATGGGCTGATGCAATCGAATCAAAGGAGAACTGATGTCAAAACTTAGTAATGAAACATATCTAAAGGTTACGAGCTTGCTCATGCGTCAAGTCGGTCGTAATGATTATCATATTGAGCAGTTGCCGAAGGGTTCTGCAAGAAATAATCTTATTGAGCAAAATAAAGAGTTGGAAGATGCTTATAGAATGATGAAGGTTGATTATTACGGCGATTGGATTCTGGAGAATAATGCGCAAACTGTTTGATAATAGATTTTGGTATATTGGGTATACTTCAACCCAATTTGGAGATAGGGATTACGATAAGGCCTTTTGTTTTATCGTAAGAAATCCATTTGATAAATCTTGGAAGCATTGGGAGGAAGTCAAATCTTTACATAAGCGTAAGCATGAGGAAAGAATGAAGAATGATGAATACATGAAGGAATACACAAAGGCCTTCAACGAGGCCATAGATAAAACAATCTAAGTTTTACCAACTCTTTACCCGGCATCGTCTATACTGTATTCAGCAATCAACTAGGAGGAAACAAATGGCTAGTGAACGAGAAGTAGTCCGCGCTATTGCGGATATGCCGACTGAGGATGGCAGGATCACGCCTGAGCAGGCCGCCTACATTGGTGGTTTGTTTGAAGGTGACGGATCATTGTTTAGAAGGCTGGACGAACAGCCCGGTCTTTATGTTGGCGTTTACTACCACGGTATTGAGGGTGATTATTCTTACAATCCGTGGCATTGGAAGCTCCGTCAGGCAAGAAATAATCACGACGAGTTCTGGGACGCTCTCAGTAAGTAAAAAGAAATGCACTTTTCATTTCATTTCACACTATCAGATTATTTCTTCCATCTTGGATTTGAGGGTCTAGCTGCTGTAGGCGGTTACTACGCTCGCGGTTTCTGTAAGCATACATGGCACCGGGTTACGGTTGCTATAGTATGGTCATTGGCGGCTACCGCCCTGTTGGTATCATTTGTAGGATAATAAAAAGGAGACAACATGACTAATCAAAACATTACCCTGACCGACGAGATCCTTGCCGGTATGCTGACAGAAAATACCGGGAGTCATATGCTTGACTCTGGTGGCGCGTATGGCCGCAATTGGGAAAGAAATAAAGGCAGGGATGTTCAGTCATTTATTGACGCGCCCGCTGTAAATGTTACAGAATACGGCATCAGCCTTGACCTATTTCATTATTTGCGCGAGCGTATCGAGTTCATGCCAGAAATTCAATCCGAGTTCGATGATTTTTGTAATATGGAAGAAAATCAGAAGACTGATTGGTATACTTTGATGGACGAGTGGTGTGAAAAGTATCCCACCAATTGGCTTCGTGGATTCAATTCTTACAACTACGATTGTCTGCTCTCGCAAACTATTCAAGGTCATTACTTTGAGTATGAGGGTGAGATTTATCTCATGCTACAAATTCATGGCGGCTGCGATGTTCGTGGCGGCTACACGGCACCAAAGATTTTCCGTGAGTATGGCGAGGCCGGTATTATTTCATATGACTGGAATAGTTACATTATTCAGTCTGCTGATGATCGCAAGGGCGAACCTGTGCGCCTTGATTTCCGTGAGGGTGATGTGTCTGACGCTGACGGAGCGTACATCGGTTACGGCTACCGTTGGGATAAAAAAGAGGGCGACAATCCTCTGCTAGACTATTTCGGTGACTTGAAGTGGGACGAGGATGCTCAGGCATTTTTTGCACCTGACGGTGACGGTCATATCGAATTTATTGAGCCTGTAAGCGGGTACTAACTTTCATGTAACAAATGTTACATGATACAAGAAGTGATCACATAAGATAAAAAAGAAGTGAGCGGGCGGTTTCCAATAAATATAAGGGAATCGCCCGCTAGATGTAAACAAAAGTAATCAAAAATCAAATATGTGATATAATGGAGAAACCATGAACAAGTATTTTGATAAGAAAATGAAGATTGGCCCCCTGAATATTCATGTTGAGGGGGCTTTGACGCATCATGTGATCGGGCTAGGATCGGTTGAGTGGGGCGCTGGCAGGGCTAAGACTTATCAGAGGGACAACGGAGAGCCTTACACCTCTCCAGCGTGGTTCAACCTTGACACTAACCTGCCGTTTTCTTGGATTAGGGTCGCTGTCGCAAAAGATAAATGACGAACCAAATATTTGAGGCCGCATCGTTATCTATTTGTATGATATGTATAATTGGTCTTACTGAAATTTACCGGAGAAACAAATGAGAGTAGTTACAGGAAATAAATACCCTGACAATCGTTGGATTGTTGTGGACGAGGACGATAATGTTATTTTTGATCCCGTTTATGGTGTTGATAGCCGCCTTAGTCTTTCTTATGGCGCTACAAGTCTAAAGGCTTGTAATATTTATGTGAATATGCCTGAGCATCGGGACGAGCTACAAAAACAATATGGATCGAGTTTTTATGATAAAGAAAACTAAAATTGGCAATACAGAGTTTGGTGTTCAGGCAACTTATCATTACACTCACCATAGGATACTTGGTATTAGTTTTACTCGCATGACCGGGATCGCGCCCACGCTGCTTCCGCCTTCGCCCATTTATTATACTTTGTCAATAAACCTGTGGAAGTATGTATTCAAGATTGGAGTAACTAATTATGGGCGGTAGGTCTATTGAATGGTTCGATTGTAGTAAGTGCGGCAAGCTCTTTGAGGATGCTGCCATGCTCTGGGAGGACGCTGATCCTGTTTGCCGTGACTGCGAGACAGTCCCCGACGAATTGGACGGATTATTTACTGAGGTCAATTTTCCTGTTCAATCAAATAAAGAAAATCGCCCACTTGTCCCAGAATCTTGGAGCAAAGAAATAAAGGACCAGCTTTCAGTAGATAATATTACTGATGTATTTGGCGTTTCGACAGAGATGGTCGCTCACAAGAAAGAAAAGAAAATGAGCAAAAGAAAGATATATAAATCCCTGAGCAACTATGCGTTCAGGCTTTACCTATGGCTTGAGAAAAAGTATTTGCATGAACGCGATAAGCTCTGGAATCAAGAAATCAATAATGTGGTCGCTGGCCTTCCTGAAGGGTACGATGAATTTATTGATTATTCAAAGAAAATAAATGATAAGGATTATTGGGCAGAGCAAAGAAAAGAATATTGGCAGGAGCATTACAAAGATAATCCCAATCCGCCCGAATGGGCAAAGTAATAGTCGCCCACAATCATCCCCAGAATAATAAAAGGAAATACAATGGAAATACATAAAACAATATACAAGACAAAGAATAAAGAAATCAAGATTCTTCGGGTGAGCCGCATCCGTTCACTGAAAGGTTCATTTGGCATATACCGCCAAGCAACTAATTCACATGAAAAGTATATTCGTGTGAGAGTCGGTCTATTTGGTTTTGAAATCTATTCCACAGACCTAAAAGAAAAAGAAAAGTGGGACGAGCTAGATGCCAAGACTCACGACAGTTGGCTATACTGATAGTCGCCCACATTCCTCCAGATAACAATACAATGAATAACATAAAAGAATAAACATGACAACAATACTAAAGAAAAGAATAGTCTCAGCTATTCTCATAGGAATAACATTTATGGCAATCGCTCCCCCTGATCTAATAAATAAGATATGCGTGGGGGCAGCAGTAGGGGCAGCATCCTACTTATTCATTTATTTGTGGGATCCAAGAGACTGACACATATTCATTTTATGTGTGATCAACCTATCCACCCCCCTCAACAGCCTCCCTCCCTCGTGCGCGTATATAATAGGTGAAAGTAATATATTCGTTACTATAAGTAAAATATTCAATCTGAAAGGTATTATGACCGTATTATTTGTAGTTACAGGTGCCGTGATGGTATTCTGCGCAGCTAAGGCATAAATAAAGTAATATTTGCCCTTGACAAATGAAAAATATATGATACAATCAATTTATTGTATTATATTCTGATAAATATACCTCATTTGTCAAAAAATAAAAAGCCTTTATTTACAGGGAAAAGTATTGAAATTTCCCTAGTGAAATATACTATAAAAAGTATTATGATTATTTGATACTTGACAAGCGATTATTTTGTTGATACACTTGTAGGGTATGGCGGGTGGGACAGAGGTAATACACATTAGATGTTTTACCTAGTCTTTACTCTTGGACTGCTATAGTAGTTCCTGTTGATGAAGCGCGCAACAACAACCAAGTAGCTAGATAATGTAATCCGTTCCCTTTATAGGGTAAATAATAGATTATGCTAGCCTTATCAGAGAGCTACCGAGAGTGGACTAAATCTCGCTAAACAGTCCTTATAGGTTCGCAACGCTAAGATAGGTGCGTGTGCGGTAGACTGATCCACCTTACGGCAGTCATGTTTCGGATAACAAAGTAGCGTTTGTCCCATCTGGGTTAGGAAAATAGGCAAGCCTAACTGATGTAAAAATTAGCCAGCATATGCGAAGGGAGGGCCGGGGCGAAAGCCCCGGCCTTTACTCTTTCTTTACCCGCTTTGCGCTACAATGACAGGGTGGGCGGGACGGACCAGACAAACACCTGACCAAACTACTAGTAGGAAGCTGACAAATCTACTAGTAGGATGTTTTACACTCTCTTTACCATCCACCTGCTAACGTAACTAATGATGAAAAAGATCACTCAACCCAAAACTAGAAACTTGGTCGCCGTCGCTGCTCACATGAGGAACAGTGCAGGCAGCCATGATCCTTCAAAGAAACAAAAGAATAAGAAGGATCGAAAGAGCAGTAAGCAGGCTTTGCGATCTCTTTACTAATAGCCTGCTAAGGTGATTGCATCAACCAAAGGAGTTATTATGCAAACGCATGAGGTTTGGGAGGTGTGCTTCGATTGCGGAGTGGTATTCACTGTACCGTGGAAGCATAGCGCCCTCCATACCGGCATTGTAATGTCATCAGAGCCTATGCCGCCGGGTGGATGGCTTTGTAACGATTGTGATAAAAAGCACAATCCAGAAGATTAGCAAAGTCTTTACCTAAGACCTGCTAAGGTAGTAAACACAAATCAACCACTACCGGGAGGTAGAAATGAACGAGCAGCAGAAGGCAGAAGCCACCAAGATCCTGAGCGAGATGATGGCAGTGTGTGCCACTATGGGGCAGACCCCGAACGAGCAGGAAGTACCGGGGTTTCTGGTCAGAATGACGGGCGAGAATTTTCTGGATAGCCTTGCTGATCTGGCCGAGACTATCGGCGGGACTGAGCTTCGCAATGAGGCACTGCTGGCAGCAGCCCAAAACATGACCGAGATGGAGAAGATGCTGGGCGCTGTTACGGCAAACTAGTAGCAAAGGGAGGGGGTGCGATCCCCTCCCTCTCGCATTAGCGAGTGGAGCGGGATACAAAGTTTAGCAAGGTCTTTACCATTGACCTGCTAATGTAGTAAATGAGAGTAAGGCTTACGGCCAGATGATATTTGCGTAAGACCTCATTATAGGCAGCCCGTGTCGTAGCTTTACTCTCTTTTTACCTAGCATCTGCTAGAGTGTAGGACACAGTAAATCAACCGAAAGGAACCCAAATGGGTATCTTCAACCGTCGTAACAAAAATAAGTCTTTCTACGAGCTTGCTCAGGAGGCAGAGGCACATGAGGATTGTCTGATCCTTGTCGCAGTTCCCAAGACTCCGTTCACACCGGCAGAAGCCGATCTGGATGAGGCAGAGCTTGGTAGCCGTATCACTGAGGCTATCACAGGCTACTTCGACAGCCTCAACGAAGATTACGCACTCGCAGACTAAGTTTGCCGTTTGGTTGAGCGGCGCAGGTGAGCCGGGGCGAAAGCCCCGGCTTTACCCGTTCTTTACCTGCTCAATGATAAAATAGGGAGGGCGGGTCGGAGAAAGGGTGGCAAACAAAGCTTTACCTAACTTTTGCCTTGTCTTTCCTTTCTCTTTACTATCAACCCGCTATAGTGCATTGCACAAGGTAATCAAATGGTGATTACCACTCAACCAAAGGAGAGCCACATGGCTACCAAGACCGACAAGACCACCAAGACCGAGAAGCACCACCGTACCGCTGCTTACGAGGTCAAGGCCGCTCAGATCCTCAAGGAGATCAAGGAGAGCAAGGGCAAGGCCACCGCTGTTTCGCTGGAGCAGCAGCCGTCGCTCATGACCCGGATGGTCGCTCAGGGTCTGGTCAAGGTGACCGGCAAGGTGATGAAGCCGCAGCGCGGACGCCCTGCCCACACCTACGGCCTCACCGACAAGGGCCGCAAGCTCGCCGCGAAGGCCAGCTAGCAGAAGGGAACGGAGGGGGTGGGCCAATCACCCCCTCCAATCCTTTACCCTCTCTTTACCGAAGGGGCGCTATAATGCAGGGAGGGCGGGAAGGAAATAGTAGTTAGCCGCCGCCGTATGTTTTACCTTGTCTTTACAATCAACCTGCTATGCTGAAAGCATGAACGAACTGAGAGAAGCATACAGGGCCGCAGTGAAAGCCCACAATGAGAACCCCACGGACGCCACTAATGCAGAGGTAATCCGCACAGCAAAGGCCGCCGCCACATGGATCCCAGAGGATGCAGAGCCTGAATACATCTATGCAGCAGAGCTTCCAGAGTCATACTTTGAATAAAGCTTTGCCTTTTCTTTACCCTGTCCTCGCTATCATGCAGGGAGGGCGGGAAGGAACAAGGGCCGCCGCCGTTGCAGGTTGCGCAACATGAAACAAAGCTTTACTCGCCCTTTACCATCAGGCTGCTAAGGTTCACCTACAGTCAATCAACCGGAAGGACGCCATGACCACCACAGACAAGATCGAAGAGATCATCAGCGCGACAGAGGAAGCACTGAAGGGCGCTAACGATCTCTACATGGAACTCGTAGAGACTGAGGCAGTCAATGACCTTGACGACCGCCGCTTCCACCTGATCGAAGACGCTACCGCTCCTCTGGAGAAGGCGCTGGAGATCCTCGAAATGGCGCAGGGAGTCAGCCAGAGGTTCGACAAGGGAGAGCAGCAGGCTAAGGTTTAGCCTGCTCTTTACCCACGACCTGCTAACATGCATAGCATGAACAACACAGGAAGTACCTCAACCGTAGTATCCATCACTGACCGCCTCTACAACATCGTGGAGGAGTTGCACGAAATGGAGATGGAGATCAACGCCTGCATCGAAGCAAGCAACGCTAGGGACTTCATCCCTGACGCAAACATGGTGGAGTGGCACCCCATCAGCATCAACAGGGATCTGAGGTGGGACAGCATGGACGCAGGCTACATCAAGCTGCACGATGCCATCGCCCACCTGACCACGGCTCACAACCTCAGCATCAAGGTAGACGCAGAGTAAAGAGATAGTAAAGGGAGGGGAAAGACATCCCCTCCCTCCTATCACACCAATAGTAAAGGTATGGTAAAGGCTGAGGATCTTTAGGAGTCCCTATTGTAGCTTGGGATAGGGTAACCCCCAGTCTTCTTTTTGCCCCTATGGACGGGGCTGTTTGCTTAGGAAATGAGTATCGAAGACGGGTCCCTTTTTGATGGTACCTAATATAAAAAATAATTGGGTCCCATATATAAAAAATAAATCGGGTCCCTTATTTGGGTACCCGATTGTTTACGATGGTGATGTTTACAGTGAAAAATAAAAATAAAAATAATGTGATGGTCATGGTTGGCCTTTCTTTGGTCTATACCTAATACTATATCAGGTTAAGGTAAATATAGGTCATATTTATAGGTCATATTTTGGCCTTAACCGGCAATTAATTTATATGAAGAAAGAAAATAATAATAAATCATCGAACACGGGTAGCTATAGCGCTAAGTTCAAGTCGTATAAGCAGAAGCTTCGCGACAAGGGTAAGCAGAAGGGCCATACACCCAAATAAAAAGGTCCCATTGAGGGACCTTTTCAAGAAAAGCGATTATTGTTTAATAGTTGTTTCGCCAGTAGTACATTATAATGTCTGCTGGGTGCTCGTACTGGTTCTCTTCCCATGCATCCTCCGCTTCATCCATGAGCGCTTGACAGGCTGCGCCGAATTGCCCACCGTCTGCTTCTGCCGCCTCCATTGCTCGCTTCTCCCACTGCCGACGAAAAACGTCTTGATTGTAAGCTAAGAGTTCAAAAGGCTTGTTCTTGAGTGCTTCATGTGAGCTATTGTGCTTCATAAACATTAAACATAAGAAAAAAGATATAATATAGTCGCGCCCAATCCTCTCGGCTTGCTTGCAAGCTTCCTCGGATTGCCTTCTTAGCATCCTCTCAGCAGGCCCATAAACGCATTCTCCCGGATTGAATTAAATCATTTGAGTATTTACCCGGATTGAATAAAGCAAAGCTTAGAACGCCTTATTTTAATTTATATTTAATTATTAAATATAAAGCCTATAAAGTCGAATCTGAAAAAGCCGATGTTTGCGCGGGAGGGGTTGTTTTTTCTGAAAGGCTGCGCCACTTAAAGCTGGGAATGGGCGACTAGTAACTTATATGGAATTCAATCCCCTTCAATTCAATTTTACTGCCGATCAAGCCGATTTTTGGATTGCAAAATACGATCAAGATCCTGAAGCGCAGGAAATGTTTGATATTGTTATTGAAAATGCAAAAGAGGGCACTTTAGATATGATGCATTCATGTCCTCAAAAGCCCGAATTTGTATCATATAATTGGTTTAATTACTTTTTGCAACGCATCACTAATGCTGTTCAATCACAAAACTTTGGCCAACCAATGAATATGTATGCACATTACAAAATATTATCTGATGCGCCTACGTATCAAAAAATGGTACAAGATATGGTAAATGAAGTCTTTGGCAATTCAAATCAAAACACTGCGCATGTTGGGTATAAGCTTGACCCAAATCTTGATTCTGTTCTTAGGGAGCAAATGATTGAAGGCGGAGTACCTGAAGATGAAGTACAACCCAGCATTAATGATATAGAGGAAGCTATGGACCAACGACTTAAAAAGAGCAATCTTACTGATGAAGACTATGCTAGTCTTTCCCCTGAAGTAAATCAGGCTGTTGTGAGAATTATTAGGGAAATGCGGGCCGCTGGCGCATCAGAGGAGCAAATTATGGCTGAAGTAACCGATATTGTAAATCAGGCTGCTGCAAGTAATCAGGAACCTTTGCGCTCAAGCATGCCCGATGATCATATTATTGCGGCGATGACCCCTGATCAACTTAATGCTCATCTTGCTGGCGATCCGCTGCAAAGTGCTTATTACACTCTCAGGCTCAATGCAGACCAGCTAGCAAATATTAAAGGCGCACTTAGGGTATTTCTCAATATGATTGGCGAAAGTAATCCAGAGGCCGCTAAAGTGCTTGATGCGCTATCCGCCCTTGATACAGCAGAGTATGATGTAGCAGGATCACAATCTGGCCTTGAAGACATTCCCACCCTTCCTGAATAATGAGACACTTTTCCTTATTTGATAATCCAGATGAGGAACCTATTAAAAAGGTTTCTGATTTAGGCGATTCTAATCTTTATTTTACTATTAATGTAGATATGAGTGGCCTTATGGGCCTTTTTGATATTATTACTTGGGCAAATAGGACCGGAATAACTGATCCTTCTCAATATCAAAGTATTTTAGAACATCTTGATCAAACTTATAATGGCGGCCCTAATGAGCGGCAGCTATATACGGTAAGACTTAATGGTGACGAATTTATGGCCCTTCGTGATATGTATCACCAATTTGATGAAATTGCCATGGAGGATGAATTCGATGAAGGTGGGGAACATGAAGACCTCCATCCGGTAGATATTTTTGAAGCCGAGGATGCTCTTATGAAGGCTATTCAAGAACCATCATCAGGTGCGGGTCTTGAGAACATTCCAACAATGAATACCAACCCCGGCGAAGAGCCGCTAAAGGGTAATTGCCCGCAGTGTGGAGTAGATGCTGTTGATCCTGCCGTCAGACAATGCGAAAATTGTGGATGGGACGAAGATAACGCTTGCCCCGAATGTTTTAATGATAATTCTGTTTATCTTGAAGAAGACGGCAGCATGCATTGCAATAGTTGCGGTTGGAACAATGCGGCTAATCAGCCGGGCGTTCCACCGCCTGCTACTCCCGCAGGCAGGGAAGAAACTAGGCAAGACCCACTTGAGCAACAATTTAATTTACCTTCCGCAGAGCATCCCCTTGGACCGCATACAGGATCTGAAAGATCAGATATTTATGGAACTTGGCAGAAATTTGATAATAAATGGTTAGTTCAAGTTGAAGTCGGCGAGGGTCAGGAACCCCCGCAGTCTGGAGATACAATTAACGTAAGAAGCGGCAGTAGTACGGCAAAACCAATGGTTTTAACTAATTTAATTTCAGAAGAAAACATTCCAAGTCATTGGGGCGGACAACAGAATGGTATCTATTTTTGGGAAGCTAAAGATAGATACAGTCGATACGCTGAAAATCAATTAGAAGATTTTGATAATCAAGAACTTTATACATCAGGTAGATTTGTTAAAGGCGCAGATGGACGCTGGTTAGTTGCAATTCAACCTTCTGGTGGTCAGCGCGATCCTCAACCCGGAGATTGGGCGCAAATCATTCAGCGCACTAAAAGTTTTAATCGCCCAGTTCCTCTTACTCTTGTAGAAGATATGGGTGGGGCTTGGACATTTAGGAATGGTCACCATCCAAGTATTGAAAGTCAAGTATCAGACGAAAATGAAACTGTTTAAGTCTCGTAAGTGCGATAAATACTTTAAGTATAATTCAGCGTACAGCGCCGCTAGCGAAGCATTTAGTAGATTTGGCTATTGGGATTTTTTCAAATGCCGCAAATGCTCTAGATGGCATGTATATAAGAAATAAATAAGGCCGCTTTCGCGGCCTTATTCGTTCAAGTGCTAATTAAATTTAGTACTTGAGGTTTGTAACGGCTGATGCGGTATGGTTTGATGCGCCATAAGTAAGCGTAAACTTAGCAACAGCAAGGTTGCTTGCATCAACTGATGGGGTTACCTGAGTACCAGTGTTAACAGCGGTACCAGTCTTTGTTGAAACAACGCCAGTGGTGCTATGAATCTGAACAAGGATGTCGGCGTAATAACCGGTTGTCCAAGTACCGCTTGGCTTAGTAACATTGTAAGAACCATCAACAGTGTAAACTGGAGTGACACCAGATACACCAAGAACTGCTGTGTTAGTGACGTAGATTACAGCGGCGGGGTCAGTTGATCCACCATTAAGAGTGGTAACGGTGACCCTAGCGCCATGTCCAACGGCAGTACCAGCGACAACTTCAATCTCAGTACCTGCGGCATAAACGCCACCGATTGAAGTGTGATAAGCAAGCTCTTTACGAGAAACCTTATCTTCAAGATCAATGTAAACGTGGTTAGCAAGGGCGCCAACAGAATCAACTGAAGTTACCTTCTGCTTACCAATACGGATCTCTTGGGTGCGGTTAAATGCTCTAACGGGGAGCCATGTAGCCATAATTTATTTTCCTTTTGTTTTGCCACCGGCCTGCGAAGGGCTATCCCCAGACGGTTATTCCGGTGCGCTATTTACATCAATTAACCAAGCTCAATTGATTAAAATGTAGTAGGCTCCCGAAGACGATCATTAAGAGGAACAATATGGGTAATCATTACCTTGGTCCCATCATCGATAAATATATCTGCGATATGAGCGGCATGCTCGGCATCATCACTGGCCCAAATGTAGCGGCGATCATAATGCTCTAGCGGATTAAGTCCTGAACGCTTGTAAACATCAACGGCCCAAAGGTCAGTGAAATCCATCTTATCATTAGAAGTTACAGTTGAATAATGCGTAAATGTATGCTCACCAGCCCAATAGGGCGAATCAACTACATAGACACTGCCATTATTTGTTTCAATTTTCTTCATTATTATCCTCGATTCCAAATTCAATTCGAAGCTCTTTCCAAAGCTCCCTGATTGCTTGCGCGTGATTAATGTAAAACTCATCTCCTGTTTCAACGGCTAGTTGAGAATGCCGATGCGCATCAGTCGCCAAAGCCTGTAGGATTTTTGACTGAGCGGCAGGATTTGACATAATTCCGCTGCAAATGCAAGTATTTTGTGAGCGATCAGCGGGTTTTATAAGCTCCGCAAATCCATCTAATTCTGACGGGTTGATTTTTCTAATTTCCATTATTACTCCTTAAGGTGCAACGAAACCATAATGCTCAAATGCATCTGCTGTATAGGGCATAACATCTGCCCATAGCTTATACATGGCTTCTGCGTATTTTCTAATCTCATACATTGCATGAGATGACATTCGCAACTCCAGAAAGTTCATAAGACTTCTGGCGTTGCAGGTGAAATAAAACTCAGTGTATGTATTAAGTGGTAGAACTATCCTTGCTTGTTCCTTTGCAATACCAGATTCAAGTAGCTCCTGATAATGCTTGTAGGCATTTTTAGAGTGTAGCATAACAGAAGTCCTAAGCTGCTCTGTTTGAAACTCATCGCCATCTTCGAATACATATGATCCGGGCTTGCCCTCCTGAATACGGGCTTCCTCTGGAACATAGAAGTCCGGCCTTAGTTCTACATAGCGACCAGATTCTTCATTGTATGAAAATCCAATGCGATGCCGCTGCCATTCTCTTACGACAAAAATGGGAGCGCGTACATGAAACTTGAAAAAGTTATGCTCAAATGGACTGCCATGCCTTTCTCTAAGAAGGAAATGAAGGATCCTGCTTTCCGCAGTTTCAAATCCATCTGACTGCTTGGCAAACGACACCTTGGCAGCATTAACTACATCAAGATCAGATCCGCTGTAATCCTCTAGGTCCACCCACCCGTGCGGGGGAAATACTTTGATAATATCTGCCATCAAGCATATACCTTTGAAATCGTATGCCGGATGTCGTGAAGCTCATCTGCTACCTTTTGATCTTCTGCATCCTGTGCTGCGCGATACGCTGTAGATAGACCCGATAGAATGTCATTCATCCATACTAGCTCATCGGTATACGGAGTCTTGATTCGGGCAGCGTCTAGATCATTACAAATGCTGACAGTGATCTTCTTGGACTTTGAACGCATTGTAAAGCAAAGCCCCTTGTTTTCAATATAGTCCTTGATTCGCTTAAACATGCGATCCTTTCTGTTGGTGTGCCAATCATGATAGCACATCCTATCGAACGCTTCAATCCCGACCCTTAATTTGTATGGACAAGAGACAGCTTTGGCATTTTAGCAAAGAAAAAGACATTGAGCAAACAGCCGACGATCCTGCTTCCGGTAGGCCCGCTCAACCAGACCATTTCCCTAATGTAGTTCGCCCCGGAGGCGGCTATCCCGAGGGCAGGGGAGAGAAGACTGATGCGTTTTGCAATAAGTGCAAGGATCAGCTTATTGATGGCTCTTGCTTGCGCTGTGATTGGGGTCCACAGAATCGATCCGTTCCTGTTGAGAACTTCCCACTTGATCCATTTAGGGATGATAAGGCTGGCATTAGGGCTGCTTCTTGGAAACTTTCTGCACCAAAATCGAAATATACAATTCAAGATGTAATAAATAGAGCAAAAGAAATCGGGTTTATTTGGGTAAATAAAAAAGGAGAAAAAATCAAACCAAAAAATCGGAGTGAAGGTTATTATTTAAAATGTAAAAACCAGCATATTATTGGCCCTGTTAGACCGAGAGATGTAATGAGGAGAACTCCGCAGTGCAAAGCCTGTTATATAAAAGAACGCGAAGATTTTGTTAATGAAAGGGGTTATTATTGGGGTCAAACTCCTGAAGTTGCTTTAACTAAATATCCCTTGATGTGTCAAAAATGTAATGAAAAGGTGAGAGATGTAAAACCCGCAGACGCGCTGAGATTAGAACCAACGCCGTCTTTAAAATTTAATGGTCGATCTTGTAAAAATTGTTTAATTCAAGAAAGGCATGATGCCGCAGCCGAACTTGGATATCATTGGGATCCTAAAACGCCACCTCTAACGTCTCATCGAGGAAAAACCCCATATAATTTAATATGTAACACATGTGGAACTATAAAAAGAGATGTTAGGCCGGGACTAGTTACTACTAAAGACGCGACAAATATTGGCCCCTGTCCAATTTGTCATCCTGAAGCTGCTAAAAAATCTGAAAAATATCAAGCGCTAAACGAAGAACATAATCAAATTGTACTTGATTTAATACAAAAAGCCGTTAAATCTGGCGAAAATTATTCTCCTACTCAAATAGTTAAAAAATTTACAGAACTTACAGGTCAATCACTTACTCCGGCGGCAGTCAGATCTAAAGTACGAAAAATGCAAAAAGAGGGTATCATTCCTCAAAGTTTTAAATCTAGCGATCCTGAAGATATTGTTTATTTATTCCAACTAGGAACAGAAATCAAAATTGGTATTGCAAATGATATGCCAAAGCGTATAGAAGAATATTTAAATAATATAAGACAGCAAGGCACCTCTAGAATTATTGGTGATAAAAATAGAGTTCGATTCGACCCAAATCCAACGCCTGTAGAAAAAGACATTGAAAAATGGGAAAATTTTGAAAGTTACGAACCGAGTAACGAAGAATTATTAGAAAGGGGTTTGCAGCCCATTTCTGAAATGCCAGATAAAAATGTTTTGTTGCAACCAAGATTTCTTCGTAAAGATCCTAAAAAATGGGAACAATTTGACGACAAAACAAAATTAAATGAATGGTTGAAAGATAGCATGGATCTTTTAAATGAATTCGCTGCTGCCGGTCAAAATAATCAATTTTATTACAAGGCGCTGGACAACCCATATATTGCCTCATGGATTGAAAGATATATTAACCAGCTATGGAACTCATTAGGATTAACTCCTAGTAATATTTTAACAAATTATACAGAAACAATAAGCGTTGATTCTTCAAAAACAAAAGTCGCGAGCCACTTAGATTTTGATTTTTATAAATTAATAATTGAAAAAATTATTGAAAATGGGGGGCATTTAGACCAACTTGATGAAGTGTTGACTGAAGAAGATTTAACTAGCTTAATTAAATTTGGCAATTTTGATAATGCAGAGGAAGTACGAGATGTATTGGAAACTGGATATTTGGGATTAGGTGATGAATCTTTAGGCGAAAGATTGGGAATCGACTTTGATGCTGTTGACCCAAATACCGGTGAGCCAATAGCTTATAATTTTATTAATCAAATTTTACAAGAAAAACAAATTGAAGCACAAAATCAACAATTAGGCGAATCGGCTGCGCCTTCACCAGAGCAGGGCATCATTCCTCCAGTTGACACCGGTTCAATTGTTGAACCTCAAACTGATTTAGTTGCTCCGCAATGGGATTTTGCTCAACCAAACGAACAAATTGTACCGTTGACTGAAACTGAATTACCACAGGATATTGCGTCTCAATTGCCACCAGAAATTACCCAAGCGATCAGTCAAGGTTTAGCATATCCTGCAACTGATGCAGCCGGTAATACAACAATTATTGATTCTAATACTGATCAAGTAATATGGCCAAATACCTTTACTGCCAAGACGGCAGATTACCAAGGTTGGACTAATTGGGAAACTTGGAATACCAAACTTATGATTGATAATGATTATGAGCCTTACATGCAATCAAGGCAGCTTGTGCAAAACTTTACTCCAATTGATCAATTTGTAATGTGGGCAACAGAAACCGTCATTGCCCCTCATAATCAGCAGGCCCTAGCAGACGCCCAAGAATGGAACGAGATTCCATATGACGAGCGCCCAACAGGACGAGAAGATATTAGCGAGGGCGGCCAAGCCCTTATTGAAAGCTTCGATGAAATCTTTGACATGGATCCAAGATCAGATGAAACCGCTCAAATTATTGATGAATCAAAAGTTAATTGGAATGAAATTTATAATTCCATTGGCGAAGATATCAAAGAATCAGAGCGTTATGCCCATGAAGAAGGCAAACATGATTTGCTTATTAGCGATTATATGACCGAGTATTCTGCTTCCGAATTAGCTGAAGCTCAAGCAGAGGCATACCCTTGGTGCCCTGTTTGTAATTTAGAAAAACCCGATGATCCGGGTACAACTACATTCCCTACTGATTGGGCTGGCTAAGCATCCATTAATTCACGATAATGAAATGGACTGCCAAAAGCATCTTCAATATTTATAAAATCGCCATCATGATTTAGAATTTTGCCATCAAAAACATGGGCATATTTTTGACACTTGATTTGCTTTTTAATAAATTGTTCGCCTTTTTCCGTGACGCGCCAATACCCAGAACGCCCACCATCCGGTCTTAATGTAGACTCTTCAACGACAAGTCCCCACCAACTCAGCTTGCTTACCTCTCTACAGGTGGTAACCGTAGGGCCGTGAACAAATTTAAATGTTTTGCCCTCTTTATACAAATCAACGAGCGCTTTTGCCATTGCGCTATTAATTTTACGTTTATATACTTTTACAAATTGAGAACAGCATGGACAAATTGCTCCGCCATTCATCGCAGCATCAACAGTAAAATCAATCGCTTCACCCAAAGGTGTATCATCATTAAATTCCATCAATACCCTTCCTTAGTCGGCCAGAAGTATGGAAGCTCTGGCAAATTAGTCCAAAATTGGTTATACCATTCTGGTTCCTTATGAAACAAGTTGGAGCGATGAGATTCATGAACGCGCTCATCGCCCCACCATGCCGGTAGATTATCATCTGCACCAAAGGCTGCAATGCGACCTTCAAGGTCGGTCCTGTCAGCACCGTCACGCAAGCGCCACTCGCGGCACATAGCAAGACTGTATGAAACAAGTCCGCCAACATAACCACGCCACATATGTACGGCAGGATGTGACTGCCAGCCATAAGTATCGTCAGTGATAGCGCGTAGGATTTGAAATGACTCAATACGCTGCTTGTTAAGTCGCTTGTTGTCAAGCGTCATGGCGCAAAGTTCAAAGTCATCGTATGGTACAAATGTTTGCATGTTACTCCTCTGTAGGTGGTACGACCATCTCAATGGTAGCAGACTGAACAAGTCCAACAGCAAGACGTTGTGCGTCCTTCTTCTTAATGCCAGAGCCGGGGTATACCTGACGACCATTTTCGCCAATTACCACCCAACGGCTGCCATCGTCTTTCTCTGCCGGAATGTTTGACTTTCCGCCACCGCGATGTCCCTTACTAGGCTTTCTTCCCATGTTATTCCTTTCTATAATATGTGCAACGGCCTTTTGGCCAATAGACAGTATACACACTTTTGCCCAATTTGCAAATCTGTGTATCGTCTGCTATATTATCACCACTCAGTCGAGTATAAACTAACAAAAGGAAAGCAATGTTTGATACAACAGTAGAACTTGTCGGCGCTTCAGTCGGCACAATCGATGTAGAACCCGGCAAAGAAGGCGTACTGGAACTTATTTTTGTTTCAGGTCTAACTTTCCCAGTTAAGGGTCCAGATGACAATCCCCTTCGGGTGCCTAGTGGCAGCTACCGTTTCCAGCTTACTCGTAGTCAGGCCATTGAGTATTTTGAAAAGGCGCTTGATGCTGCCAAGAATCTACCAGAGGGTTCTAATATTGTAGTACCAGCTAATCAAGAAGAGGTCGATCAAGTGGCAAATGTCATTGAGGGAATTAAGAGTAATGGATGATCAGCTTCAATCTATTTTTAGATCATTAGAAATTTATAATGAATCTAAAAATCAAAATATTTTAATTGCCAATCAGCGCATTGCCGATTTTGAACAACAGGAAGCGGAATCTAATCAAAATGTTGCTAATCTTGAACGAAGAATTGTCGAACTTGAGCAGCAAGTTGCTGAACTTTCTGATCCTAATAGCGGATCAGTAGAATCTTCTACTGAAACTCAGGTCGATTTTATTCGTCGGGTAGCAGAGGCTAGGACTAAGTTTTCTAAGGAAGCACAAGAAATTATTGATGCTATCGATAATCTTCCCGCTTCTGAGCCTGCGCCTGAGGATCCTGCTCCAGAAGAAGTATAAGACGGGCAAACTTGCCCATAATTAGTGATGAAGGAAATTCCTGAGGCACATAGAATGTATCGTAGCTGGAGCTACGATCCTAATATCGATGAAGCTTATATCGATGATAAAACACGCGAGCATGACGGATATGTTTATCGCATTGATGGCGGCTGGCGTTTAACAAACAGGGATCATGATGCAGTTGATGATCCTTATATTGTAAGAAAAGTAATGGAGCAGCTACGGGGTAATAACCCTGTGGCTGAGTCTCCTAACGATTATAATTTCGAAAAACTACATTATGGGCAGCCTTTGCCCATGAAAGGAATTTGATGTCAAAGTTAGGTAATAAGATTAATGATCTTGCAGATAAGATCTATGAAATTTCAGAAGACAAGGGCTTTTGGAGCATTGAAGATGTCAGCGATTTTGCCATTGTTCCTATCAAGCTAGCTCTCATCGGAGATGAGGTCAGCGAAGCACTTAAGGTTCATCGTGATGAGTATGAAGGTGTAGAAAGCGCTAAGCTCAATTACATGACAGCAGAGCAGGAACAGGAATTCACTGAAGAGCTAGCTGATATTGTTATTCGTACTCTAGATCTTGCTGGTGGACTTGGCCTTGATATTGGTAATTCAATTACCAATAAGATCAAGAAAAACAAGAAGCGCCCCCACAGGCACGGTAAAAGGTACTGATGGAAGAGCCAAAGGTCATTGATATTACTTCGGCCTTTGTTGGTATTACTACGCCCCTGCCCGAGATTCTGGGTCAAATCCAGAGCCTTGGGTGGGAAATTAATAATATTGGTTTTAAAAAAGATGGGTATGTCGTTAAGGCAACTAGTGAACATGGAGAAAAGTTAGAGGCTACTGGTAATACAGAGCAGACCGCTGCCGGTAATTTGCTGCATCAAATTCAGCGTTTTCAAAGTATGAGAATGCCTATGAATGCCCGCGTTGCCGCTTGGGATGATGATTATGTTAATTTACAAGAAGAAATTGCCCATGAGTACGGCGATCTTAAATCTTATGATAAAAAGGCCGCCTCTGCTTGGATGGAACTTGCCGAGGATTGTCGTCGTCGTGTAGAGATTATTCAGGGCGAAATTGAAATTGAAATTACTGACAATCCATTACCTTACAAGAGTTTTTCTGAATTAGCGGAAGACATTACTCAAAAGGGACACTTTGTTGTTTCTAGAGCAAATGCCTCTCATCCCGTTTGGAACATCAATCAGGTTATAGATTTTCGTATTGCCCATGACATTTTGGGCCATGTTGCTTCTGGCGGAGATTGGTCTTGGTTTGGCATCAACAGAGCATTTCAGGCCCACGCTCCACTACTCACTTACACTGCACAAAAGGCACTGTTTACTGAAGTCATTGGCAAGGGCGCATTTAATTCTTATTATGGATCTTACGCTCAGCAAAAGGTCGCTTTCTTAAAGATTTTTGATAATCCCGAATCGCCCGAACCTTATCACCATCCGGTTCATCCGTCTCAAACCGTTGTTCCGGGGCCAATGGCTAAAATTCCTTATGATGCGACCCTTGATAAGACCGCATCATTAGATGAATTGGCTGATCCTAATGATGGATATGAAACTGGTATTTTGCCATTAGATAATAACGCTTTTAATTGGCACAGGGTTCGTAATGCAGACGGTCAAATGGTCGATCCATTAAATAGCCGTGGTCTTGCCGATGTTGTCAATGGCATTAAATCTAATTGGCATCAATTAGATGAAGCCAGTCAAGAGCAAGCTGTAGCAAACGCTTTTAGAAACGCTTTTCTGAAGCCTCACAAGCACGAACAGGGACACGCCCAGCATTATCAAGCCCTTCATCATCTCCCCGGTTCGGTAGATGATTCAATGCGTTATTGGGACGCACTTAGCCATGCCCGTGATTCACATAACAATGCCCGTGGATATTTACAGGCAAATAAAGAACTTGATCCATTCATGATGCCGTTAAAGAGGCACATTCAAAACATCTCTCCTGATATTAGTCATCATGAAATTAATGATCTTGCCAATCATCACCTTCTCAATATGAGGGCGGAAGAAGAGCGCGAGGCAAAACGCAAGCTTGGTCCTGAGGCAACCTCTGAAGATATTCACAGAGAGGCCACCAAGCGCCTTATTAAGCGTCTCAAAAGGGCTACAAATGCCAAGGTGCATGAAGATTATGATTTTGGTGACAATAGAATGTTTTTTGAATCTAAGCACCCCGATTCAGCCATCTACCCACAGCCGCTCGCTTATCATGTAAAACCAATTTCTGATATTTCCAAAAATATCAAGGGGGTCACTAAGGCCGCGCTTGAAGATATCGAAAAAGGCGGCAGGGGTCACCATTTCAGATCTTCTCTAATGAAGCAATATTTCACTAGAGATATGGACCCTCACCAAATCGATGAAGCTTGGTTCTATCTTGCTCCCGAAACTAGTCAACTTGGAATGATTACCCCAGAGATATTAGGGATTCTTGGTCGTAAAAAGGATGATCTTAATCTTCGTGATTATTTCAAAGCCGAGCGAGAATTGCAGGCTGCTAGAGATGCCTCCGGATATGGTCACATGCCCCTAGCGCAATTTTCCAAAGGTTTAAAGAATGTCACATTGCATTTACCCGGCCATCATCCTTCTAAAGATCATTTGCATGCGCTCAAGCCAACTCCGCATGAGCATGTGGCATGGGATAAAAGAGATAAAAAGTCAGATAAGCCAAAGACTCCTAGTTGGTTTAATGACACTAAACCCGCTCGTAAGCAAGTGGCAAAAGATTGGGATAAAGCAGAGGCAGTCAATCATCCTAAGGGGGCGATTCCTTTTAAGAAAAAGGCTGATGCAGGATTTTCAACACTGCTTACCCCATTTTACAATCATCCAGATACAAAGAAAAAGGTTATTGGCCGCCCGGGTCAAACTTACATGCAACACATTATTGAGTCTCTTATGCTTGGGGACCAGCCATTAACTACTCCTGAAATTTGGACGCTGGACCTTGATGATATAGGAAAGGAGGCTGCCGATGGAGATTGATTGGGATATTCAAGATATTATTATTGAACCTGAAGACATTGGGCTGTAGATTTATAGCTTAAGCGGACAATAATTTATAGCATGACTATGATACCTGATAAACATACTTTTACTATTTGGCAAGGCGCGACTTTTTTTGAAGTTTTAACATTGTATGAAACAATGGATAAAACGTCCCCGCGTAATTTAGCTGGTTACACTGCGGAAATGGTTATTAGAGACAAACCAAATGGCAGAGCATTATTAACTTTGGCAACATTAGAAAACGCCAATCGGGATGCCGATTGTACGATCTCACTTGGAACTACTACCAGCAACCAAGGTCAAATTAAATTGCAGATTGCGGACACTGTGACAAAAAATCTTGGCAAGCCAAGTACTTGGAAATCCGGCGTCTACGATTTAACCATAACTCACAATGGCATCACGGATGCGCTGCTTTACGGGGGAATCAAGGTTGTCGGCGTATGAATCTGGAAATAGATGGCACTAAAAAGATACTTCTTGTTGAAGATTCTCAGGGTTTAACTTTAAATACCGAAAATCAAAAAGTTTCTGTTGCGATTGGCGGCATATACGTTCAAGGCCCTCAAGGCCCACAGGGAGAAAAGGGGGATATGGGCGAGGTCGGCATTGTTAATGCCAATGCTCCTATTATATACAATAGTAACACTAGAACAATAAGTGCCGATACTGGCACTGGAGATCTGCAACTCGTTTTAGGTAGTGATACTAGATTAAGTAATGATCGCACTCCAAGTGACGCATCTGTAACAGATGCAAAAATTAATGGCACTTTGAGCCAATCAAAAATTACTAATTTAACTTCAGATTTATCAACTATTGCCACTAATGTAAGCGGTAAGGCTCCGTTAGTTCACACTCACGCCATTACAGACATTACCAGTCTTTCATCGACTTTGACTGGTAAACAAAATACGTCGGAGAAAAATCAGGCCAACGGTTATGTTGGATTAAATTCTAGTAGTAAAATCGATGCGTCTTATTTACCTGTTCAAACCCCGATCCAGTACGAATCGGTATCTAGTGATACCGCATTTAATACCGCTGCAATTTCACCGTATAATGGCCATGCTTGGTACATCGGTGACAAAATCATTAAAACTGGTGGAACTAATCCCGGAACTTATGTTAAATTTCAAACCACAAATAATAATTATTCGGACTGGTTTCCAGAAGCAGCAAGCGGTATTTCTCAAATTACTGTTCCAGTCGGCACTCCAAAAGTTGGATCTAATATTTACCTGTCTTATTCTGATTTAGGCGCCGCTCCAACTTCTCATACTCATACTATTAGTCAAATTACCGATGCTGGTAATTCAGCTTCTAAAAATATCGGCCGAACATCTGGAACCGTTGCCGCTGGCGATGATTCAAGAATTGTTGGAGCCGCTCAAATATCTTCCAATTTAAGCGATTTAACTAATAAACCTGCGGCTATTACCAATCTTGGCCTTGGAAACTCGGCAGTTAAAAATGTCGGAACAGGATCTGATCAAGTTGCTGCTGGAGTGCACCCTCATGTATTTAGGACTTCTCATAATTTTATGATTCAAGGAAATATTGTCACCAGTGGCGCTTTGGCAATTCCTCAATTTTTTGCAATTCATGGGTGGCCAGCTACACCAACTGGAAGTACTGGATTAACCCAAGGGGACACATCCATGAAATTGGTTGAAGTTCATTATGCAACTTCTAGTGGAGCCGTTAATTTTCAAATTTATCAAATTAATGATAATAATCCAATTAACACTGGATCAAATACCAGCGTTATTTTGCCCACTGGAGGCGTTACGCTTGGTAGTGACGCTAGTGGAACGACTAGAAAAACTGCTACATCAACCGCTAGTCATTTAGATAGTAATGATTTTACTCCAATTTCTATTACTGATAGAAATAGAATTGGTTTATACATTACTGGCATTAGCTCTGGTACCGCTCCTCAAAATCTTACAGTCACTCTTGTCTTTGAACATAGACTTAATTAATTAAATGATTACGCAAAGGCTTAAAATAGACGGAGCCAATATTGTTAAGCAAGACGGTTCTTTGTTTCCTGCTTGGGGACATAATTATGACAATTTAAATATTTTAGATATCGGCGCATATGGAGAAATCATAGAAAATGTTTGGAACGATAATCTGTATGCTAAAGGCGGCGTTTTTACTGTTAATAAAATAGCTTGGTCATATGTTTCTGGAAATGGGCCAACTTTTACTTACAACGTCACTTTGACATTAAATGAACCGCTTACCTCGGATACTTTTACTGTTGGGACAGATAAGGTTACTATTGCTGGAAGTCCATCTTTGACTAGTACAAGCCCTATCAATGGGGCGTCAATTATTTTTAGTATTGAAGGCGCTGCAACAGATGCGGCCAATAACCGTCAAGCTATTTCTAATATTAACACAGTTAATAATACAATTACGTTCCAACAACAATTTTCAAATTTTGTTAATAATAATACTTCTGGCATTTCAATTACCAATATATGTTTAGTAGGCTTGGGTTCGATAGAACTTGATTTAGCAATTATGAAAAATATTGCTAAATCACGAATTATTCGCATTTGTCTTCAAATGGACCAATTTATGCTTGATGACCAAGGTTATCAATCAGCCATCGATGCATCCAATGGAGGTCAAATAGACCCCACTGATACAGAGGATGTAGCCGTAACGGGTACGGGCACAGATATTGTATCAACGACTGTAAATACAAATCCTTTTGCCGTTGACCAAGGTCAACTTGACGCCCTATATGCTTTTTGTGATTTAGCTGCAAAATATGATCTTTACGTCATTATTAACGGCGTAAATTCGTGGATTGCAGGAAACCAACCTGATTGGTTATCTTGGGCCAATGATGCCGACAGATGGACCGCACAAGCTAGTTTCTGGGCCAGTGTTGCCAACGCTGTGAAAACTCACCCGGCAGTTGCTTGGTATAGTTTAATTAACGAACCAGTTGAACAATTTGATGACGCTGTTATCACATATTATGTACAAAATGACGATGGAACATATAATGCCTATGGAACAAATCAGTCAGGAACCGGATTTCCTTCCGATAAATTAAACGGCGCCGGGTTTGCGCTGTTGACGGATACGACCGGAAACAAAGTTGAACTTCTTTATTACCAAAGCTTAACGTTTTCTGGTAATACAATTAATATCAATGGATTTGAGCGCCTAGCTTACGGTTCATATCCGCAATTGTCAGAAGAAGAAATCGTTGGTTCGTATGTATCTTTAATTTATAAAGAAAAAGATATTGATGATTTAAAACTGGTTCAAACAACAGAAGGTAGTACAACCGCGATTATTGACCTTTTATCTAATGCTACGGCATTTAAACCTCAATCCAGTTCTGATATCGACACCTTTGGTTTTGTAGGAGATTCTGTAATCGTCGGTACAGGATTGACTACGCCGATTTCTCAAAGGTATTCTAGCCAACTTGCGAGTAGTTTAAGTCCTTTGCTAACTGAGCAAAATTTTGGAGCGTCTAACGCAATATTGTCTTCCAACAATCATAGCAGCGGCGTTCCCACTGGTTATGGGCAGGTATTAAAAAATTATCCTAATGGAAACGATTTCAAATTTAATTCTATTAATTTTGGCAAAGAAGACTTTAAATTATATGGAATAAGCCAAGGTTACAATGACGGATTTTTTACGCAATCTTTAAAAGTTATTTTAAGTAGATTGTCTACTAAATTCGGTTATGTTACAGAATTTTCAAATTTGAGTGGATTTACAACAGTTGATTCAACGGTTAACACTGCCGCATACAGCGCATCTGGAGGAAGTTATCAGCGATATCAACCGGTTGGCGGATCCGGAAGTACTACGGTAACAATTACTACACCATTAAATTTTATTGCTGGTGAAACACTGGCTATTGGATTCATGGTGGAATATGGATCTACTGCTAGCGCTACAATCTCAGTTAATGGCAATACTTATACACAAGGTCTAACATCTGGAACGGATGTTTATAAACCAAGCACAAACGACTCAAACTATTTTGCATTACCAGTGGTCAAAAGATTGAACGCATTACCTGCGGGTGAAAATACCATTACAATCACTTTAAATGTAACAAACGGGACGGCCTGTTTAGATTACTGGCAAATCGAATCGTCCGATCCGCGCCCCATATTCCTAAACTCTATTGATAATAATATTCCAACTTCAATCGTGCCATTAGCACAAGACGGTTTGAAACCAATGATAAAATGGAATCAAAAGATTACTAAATTAATACAAGCCGAATTCTTCGATAGAAATATTTATTTCATAGATGTAAATTCATCAAAAGAAACAAATTTAATTTTAGCTTCTGATTATGATTCAAATAATAATTTGAATGCATCTGGTCATACAAAAATATTAAATACTTATAAAAAAATTATTAAAAACGATGCACTATTGCCGGATTATGGCGTCACGGTATCGTCGTCAGGATCAATATACACATATACATATACCACGGGTAGTCCGCATTATTTAAAAATTGGCGATAAGGTTACAATTTCTGGGGCGACACCATCAAACGTCAATGGAAGTTATACCGTTAAAACCGTTCTCTCTCCAAATATTTTTACCGTTATTGGACCTGTGCCATCTAGCACCCCATCAATTGAAAATGCGACCTATTCGCGCCAACAATTGAAGCCAAATACGACTTATCGCATTTATGGTGAAACAATTCCGAAAGATGGCAGAATATCATTTACTACTGGCGACACAATTGTTGATTCAAATGGTCTTTATACCGTCACATTGTCAAATTCTAATGGCGTAGTGTCTTCTTCATTGCCTGAATCCTGCACTATTACTAATGATACTCAATGGGTTGGACAGTCCTTTTTTAATTCAGATAGGCATTATATTCCTTATTTGTCACTTATGCCCAGAGGTGTCAATAGTAAAACTGTTGTTCGCAATTGGATTATAAAAATGAAAGATGCAATTCGTAATACTGGAGGAGACCAGTATACACCAATCACCATTCCAAGCACAAGTTTTTATGGCAAATCTAGTGAATTTACAAACGGTTTTGGCCCGGCTAATATTAATGATTTAGTCAATATTTTTTCACCTCATCAATATCCAATTTCATACAAAGCTCCAACTGATTTGGCAGTTAATTTATCGATATTTAAAGATTATAATAAACCGACAATATTAGAAGAAGGCGCATTCCCACTTAATACTACGGTTCGTCAAACAACTAATTATATTTTAAACAGCAAAAGATATCTTGCTGGCGGTTTAAATAGCTATCAAGGTTATTATAAATTTACTTATTTAGGGTCTTCTCGTTGGTATCCATGGACTAGTGATATTTATAAAAGTCAGTATATTTATGATTCGTTAAACCCATTTATAAATGATGCCCCAATTGATAACCCTGAAAGTTCTACAATTCATTCAGCGTATGATGGCCCTTCTAATTTTTCGGATCAAAATGTAAATAAACCGGAAATTATTGGTAATAGGTACATGATTCCCGAAGGGGACATTGAAGGTTCTTCTGGATTTAGTTTCTTAAAATCTGATTCATTGTCTCCTACTAACGAACCAACCATCACAATTGATGGATCTTATACTGCTCAAACCCAATTAACAAAAAGTGGATCCGCCCTTCCTCAAAATTCTACTATATACCTTAATTCAATTGATTCAGATGGCGCTCTTGCAATGTACTTTAATAGTTTTTACAAAAGTAGTAATCAAGACATTCTTTATATTAAACCGGTTGCAAATTTTAATCATAACACCAATGCCATGGTGTTTAGAAATCAAAGGCCTTCGGTTGCCACTCAAAGCGGTACTAGATGGTCGATATATCCATCGGGATCTGATTTTGTCGCCGCCGTTAATGGCACGGGAACCACAACCTTGTCAACGGCAATTACTAGCACAGCAGGGTCGATTTCGTTTACCGTAGCAAGCGCAAGCGCGTTCGCCGCATCTGGGGTTGTACTTATTGATGAAGAATATATTAAATACACAAAATCTGGCAATGTTTTAACTGTTCCATCAACTGGACGAGGTTATAGTAATACTATTCCAACAACTCATAACGCCGGAGCTACAGTCAGAGGCATTACACCTCTCGCAACGACCATAGTTAGAAACTCTGTATCGAATTCTTCTACTGAATTTATGGATTGGACGTTATCAACTCCTTCATCACTTCCAAGTGGTAAAAGTGTTTATCAAATCGATGTATGGGTTTGCTTATTTACTGGGTATTCTGATAAGGCGACCCGCCAACAAACCTCGGCCGCTACCCTTACTACTAGTGGCGTTTTAACTTTTGCAAATAGTTCAACAATTGCCAACTTTGGAGTCGGAGCATTTTTGGCCGACGATTCCGGAGTGATCGACCGGGGGGTTTATGTTTTAAGTAAATCTAACAATACATTGACGATGACCAAGGATGGAACCACTGTTTGGAAACCCGCATCTAATATTCACACCGGCGCTTACATTAATGCAACTAATGCGCCTTTAACAGCCACCATTAAACTTTATGATTCTACAAGGTCTTCCAATTATAAAACAATTAACTATAAAGGCAATTGGTTTAATCCAGATATTCTTGGAACTGATTCTGCTGGTAGGCAGGGTCTTAAAACTGGGGCCACTAATCCTCCCGGCCCAGACTATCCACGAATTACTTACTCACTTGGCGATTTAATTTCTTACAAACAAGATGATGGCATATACAGAGTATATAGAAGTTTACAAAACAATAATTATTACAGTATTAATACAACTTATCCATATGATACAAATTCATATTGGCAATTAATAGGAACTTGTGACACGAACCCAACTGATTTTGTTTGGATTAAAATTTCTCTTTATAAAGATAGTGCGACCGGTATTTGGAAAGACGTAAACACCGGGGAGCAAATTTCAAACAATTCATATTTTGATCCATCAAACTTAAGAGTTAGTGCAATTAATACCACTCCAAGTACTTATACGCGCCCTTCAACTAAATACATATCAATTGCGGCCGTCTATGCAGATCAGTTTACCGATGGCAATATTGATGCCGTTGATGCCACTCTTGGAACAATGAATTTGTATACAGATATTTTTGCTACTGCTGAACCCAATGCTAAAATTTCGTTTAAAAATAATACAAATGGATGGGTGCAAGCTGATAATGGATTAGGACAACAGAATACTGGGCAATTTTATCAAGACACTTTGGATAGCATGTTTATTATCATCAATAAACCGATAAATTCGTCTAGTCAAACAACCCATACTAAATCTTATACAACTTTTAATGTGTCTAATTTTAATATTAATACAGTGTATTTAGAAGTTAAAATGAAAGAAACTTTAGCTCGAAAAGGTAACCCGATTGTTTCTATGGGTTAGCCAACATTTAATATACGATGTCGAACAATATTAAACTTGAAAGTCCAATTATTCCAGTCAACCTTACACTGGCTCAAGATCCTAATTTGACTTATGTTGAATTGCAAACTTTTATTTGGAAGGGCGCTTGGTCTGCTGATCCAACTACTTACAGAATTTACGATGTTGTGTTTTACAATGGTAGCTCTTATGTTAATACGACTGGTGTAAATACATCTACATATCCAAATCTTGATACAGACAATTGGAATTTATTAGCTAGTAAGGGCGATGCTGGGGCGGCAGGAGTTGCTGGTGCGACAGGACCCGCTAATACTTTAACTATTGGAACTGTTACGGCGGGCACTTCGGCATCGGCATCTATTACAGGAACTGCTCCTAATCAAACTCTTAACCTTACAATTCCCCGTGGTGACACTGGTGAAACCGGATCTCCGGGTCCATCCGGAGTCGTTTCAGTTACTTCTCCAATCACCAATACCGGTACTTCTACAAGCGCAAATATTGGTATTAATCAATCATTAATTTCTATTGGTCCATCACAAGTAACCGGCACTGCTGTTATCACAACTGATTCAAGATTGAGCGATACTCGTACTCCAACAGCAGGATCGGTTGTAGACGCTTCAATTACAAGTGCGGGATTATCTCCTTCTAAAATTACTGGTACCGCCGTTATTACAACCGATTCCCGTCTCTCCAATTCTAGAACTCCTACAGGGTCAGCGGGCGGAGACCTTTCAGGAACTTACCCTAACCCAACTTTAGCAGGGTCGATTCCTGATTCTAAATTAAACACAATTTCTACATCTGGCAAAGTTTCTAATTCTGCCACTACCGCAACTTCTGCAAATACGGCAAACACAATTGTAGCCCGCGATTCAAGTGGCAGGATTGCAGCAAATCAAATCACTATTAGCGGAACGCCTACTGATGCTGCTGATGTGGTAACTAAGTCTTATGCCGATTCTATTTCTGCCGGAATGAATTGGCATGATGCTTGTGATTATGCTACTACTACGGTACTTCCAAACTCGCCTGTTTACACCGATGGTACCGCAGATGCATCTAACGGCCTAGGGGTTGGCGCTTATCTTCAGGCAACAACTAATGGAACTTTGTCAATTGATAGCAATACAACTTGGACAGTTGGGCAAAGAGTTCTTGTTAAAGATCAGGAAAACGCAAAAAAACAAAATGGTATCTATACCGTATCTTCTGCTGGATCAGGTTCATCTTTATGGAAGTTGATTCGCGCCACGGACACAGATAACAGTGTTGCCGGACAAGTTAAGGCCGGAGATGCAGTATTTATTACATCTAATCCATCAACAACTGTGAATGGTAATCAAGGTTTTATTCAAACTGGCGTAGGTTCAAATCCTGATAAAAGCCTCATTATTAAAGTTAATACTGCCGGTGGTGACGACATCATATTTACCCAATTTACCGGTACCTCTACTCTTGTTGCCGGTCTTGGCCTTACAAAAACCGGTAATACAATCGATGTTAATACTGCCAATTCAGGCAATATTGTGGTTAATGCTGACAACATTGACCTTGCCACCGTTACTAAAACCACGCCAACGGGATCTGCCGGAACTTCATTTGTTCAATCGATTGCAAGTGACAGTTACGGTCGCGTTACTAATGTTACAACGGCGTCAATTAATGTTGGAACAACAGCCGGAACTATCGCAGCGGGTAATGATTCTCGTATTACCAATGCCGCGCAAATTAATGCTGCCAATACTTTTACTACTGGTCCTCAAACTATTTCCCCGGCTACTGATGTTAAGGGTATTGTTGTTAAAGCTTCTTCTGGACAAACTGCAAACTTATTAGAATTTCAAGATGCAGCTAGCGGAACCCTTTCATATTTTAGTAGCAGTGGAACTCTTGCTTTTGGTTCCGGAACCATTATTAGTAATGCAAATGGTCGAGGATTATTTATTACTAGTAGCGCCGCCGCTGTTCCGATTACCGCTAGAGGGGCTTCTGGACAAACTGCGAATCTTCAGGAGTGGCAAAATAGTTCTGGTACCGCTACGTCTTACATAAATAGCTCCGGAGGTATTCAAGTAAATACTTCTAGCATTAGTGGAGTATCAGGTCGCGCTTATTTTGAAACAACGCTTACAACTAGCGTTCCGATTACCGCTAGAGGGGCTTATGGTCAAAGCGTGAGTCTTCAAGAGTGGCAAGATTCCAACGGAGGCGTATTGGCTGACATTAATGCCACTGGAGCAATAAGAACCTCAAACTCATTCGCTTCAACAACGAGCGGACTTACTTATCTAAAACCAAATTATGATACAAACGGGATGGGCATAGTTATTCAAAGCGCCGCTCATAAGGGAGTTATTGTTAAAGCAGCGGCTTCTCAAACTGCGAATCTTCAAGAATGGCAGATTATTTATAATACTGGCAATGTGTCCGCATCTGGAACTACAACAGTTACAGGATCGGGCACAACATTTACAACAGCAATGGTTGGTGGCACTTTAACTGTTGGCGCAAATACTTATACTATTACGGCTTGGACATCTGCAACAAGTATAACCATTAATACCTCTGCAACATTCTCTAATTCTTCGTATTCGATTGTTTACACGCCTTTAAGTATCAATAATGCCGGGTATATTGCCGGGGGAGCAAGATTTTCAGCCGCTACATCAAGCCCGGATGGAGGAAGAACTGGACAAGCAATTGTTTTAGATCCGACCACGGATACAAGTGCCTATCCCAAAACTTCCTCTATTCAATTAGTAACGGATCCACTCAACGTTATATGATGAGGGCTTATTTGCCCTCCGTAGGAGGACCAGCTGATATTATCATTGGCGATTCAGGTACCTCTCTTGTTACTACCATCCAACTACTTCCCGGAAACGCCGGTTACATTTCTTTTGGCGGGGCAATTAATAAACCGTATCGAGCTATTACTTCAGCAAGGACTCTTGATGGAACCGATCATACGGTTGATTGCACGGCTAATACATTTGCTGTTACTTTGCCGACGGCTGTGGGAGTAACAGGCAGGGTGTATAATATTAAAAATAGTGGCGCCGGTACAATAACAGTTGTAGCGGCAACGTCTCCATCTCAGCAATATATTGATAACGCGACCACTTATTCTATTTCTAAACAATATCAATCAATAACTGTTCAATCAAACGGATCAAACTGGATAATTATCTAATGACTTATAATCCTAATACAACTTCTACAGACATTGTTGATGGTACTATAGTAGACGCAGACATTGCTACTAGTGCGGCCATTGATCAAACAACAAAATTAAAAACACTCAGTCCAAATCCTTCTGGTTCTTATACTAACGCAAGTATTACAGTTAATAATAAAGGAATTGTTACTGCTGCGTCAAGTGGTTCGGGTGGCGGAACTACTACCTATTCCTTAACCAACGGTTCGGGCATCAGCAATTTTACGTTCAATGGAGGTACCACCGGAGTTACTGTTGCTATTGATACAAGTGTGGCAACGACTTTAACTGACATTCAAACTTTAACAAATAAAACTTTAGCGTCTCCAACATTAACCGGTACTACAACTGTATCAAATCTTACCGTTAACTCCGGCTCTACAATTACTGCTAATAATAAAATAGTATCAGTTACAGATCCAACTGCCGCTCAAGACGCAGCAACTAAAAATTATATTGATTCAAATACTACTAGCGCAACCGCCATTTCGTCAGACAAACTTATTAGCGCGTCAACATCTCTTTATGGTTCCGCATATCCGATAAGTTCTTCTAATAAAATTGTTGATGCCTACTCTCTTCCATTTAATGCTCAAGTTACAAAAACTGCGGCTAGAATGGAAACTATGGACCGTATGACTGCTAATGGATCAATATCTCCATTAGCAAGCGGTGATACTTATTTTGTAAAAGTTTTATGCACTAATGCTGCATTTGCAAATGCCACTGGCGCGATGATTGCTGGTACGGCTGCGGGCACAGTAACTAGTTCTAGATTAAGTATTTGGACGGATAACAGCGGTCAGCCGGGAACCCTTGTCGCGCAAACATCTGATATAACATCAATTAGTACAACGTCTATTACGTCTGGAGCATTTCCTGCCTCAGTCTCACTTACTACCGGAACATATTATTGGCTTGGATGGGGATTGACTTATTCATCTGCTCCAACTATTAAAGGTTTTACTGTACCCACTTATTTTGCTAACACTCTTGGCCTTAATGTATTAGCGCCCGTGTTCGCACGATATAATAACGGGTACGCCGTAGTTACCGGTTTAAACGTAAGTTCCACTCTTGGCTCTACAAATATCACCCTTAGTAACACAACTGGATTGACAAATGGCACAACTTATTATATTTCTTCAACCGGCATCCCAGCAGCTAATAACATCACGTTTACTTATAATTCAGCAACTACTACAAGTCAAACGCTGTCATCTTCAACCGGTGTGACATTGGCAACAAGTGCTGCGGCAACAATTAACAAATATACTATCGGAAGCTATTCGACAAATGTCGCAATGCCCGTTCCATGGATATTGATTTATTAAAATTTCCATTGCATTTAGCCTACTAAATAACCTGATACGCAAGATTAAATATTAGCATTAAATGCCCCAATAAGGCAAGAAAAGGATAGTTTAATATGCAAGATAAGTTAAATGCAGAAATTGAAGCTCATAACAATGTTGTTAAAGAGATTCAGGATGTTAGGGCCAAGCTTGAGGAACTTGAGTCTGAACGCCTTCAACGCCTTGGTCGTGTAAATATGCTCTCTGAGCTTATTTCTCAGGAATCAGAAACCGTTATTGACGAGGTTGTATCTGGTGAAGTAATTGATGAGGCTACTAAAACCGACGATACGCAAGAGTAAGTATTAGAATGGCATTTTTAGGAGCAGACACAAGCGCAGATTTTGGTGGAACTGATACCTTCACTTCAAGGTGGCTAAAAACAGAAACTCACGATTTAATTACTGGTTCAATTATTAGTAACGTTGGCGGTTCTTTTTATATCGATCAAAGTCAAGATGGAATAAATTGGGGCATTTCTACAACTGCAACCCCAATTGCAAGCGGAGCTATTACTAATTATAGCGCATCAAGTAATACTAATGCAGCCATTTCCATTACCGCTAATGTGGCTAAAGGATTTGCTGAACAAATTATTCTTCCTTATTGGAGAATCAGATTTGTTCGTGGTAGTGGCACTGGCACTCCAACTACTTTTTCAATTCACGCCCGCACTGCTGATTCTGGTGTCAAGTATTAGGTGAATCATGGATCATAGAGGTCCTGAACACCATTATAACGAAATTGAATGCCCCGAGTGCGGGTCATTCTTTCAGCAGGGCGAACTTCAACCTGAGACCGTTCATAATAACTGCCCCGAGTGCGGCTATGATTTACGCTCAAACACGGGCGGGCGCCCTTATCGTGGCCAACCGTCCGAGATTAATTCGGAAATGACTGAACGTAATACTCCGCTTGACGGATCAAGCGAAGACAGGGGCGGTAATCCTCTTCAAGAAGGAATTTTTGCTAATCTTAAAAAAGATGATGAAGAAAGTCTTGAAGAAATTGATGAAGCTACCGAACCCAAAGGCCTTGGTACAGTGAATCCGATTAAAGATAACGCTTGGAAATCAGGAGAAATTTCTGATCGCTCTATGGGTCGCGATGAAATGGTTGGTTCTGTACGTCGATCAAGCGACGAAGAAAAATCAGAGGATGAACTTTGGGACAAAGTAGTTGAAGATTTTGAGCATGCTAAAGGCGGAGAAGTTGAGGATCCCACAGAGAAAATCGCTGCCGCCTCATGGCTTAAAAACGATGGACTGGATTCAAATATTCCTGTTGAGCATCTTGGGTGGGATATCGTTGATGTCGTAGAACCCTCTAAGGAGCACATAGAGGCCGCTAATAAATATTCCATGCCTCTTCCTAAGGGAATTACCGATAATTTACATGAAGCTTTAATTAAACTTAATGCTTGGGTCGAAAACCCTGATGAAAACGGCAAGCTTCGCCCTTACAAGGATTACTGGTCTGTCATTCGTCCCAAGGTAAGCAGCGCTTCTTCAATCCAAATCGGCGTTGAAAATCCTCATATGGCGGACATCATCAATGATGTTGCCAGAACTGATAATTTGTCAGCATTAGACAAAACTAGTCATTTAAATAAAATTAGTGAATGGACAGATTGGATTATGCCCGCAGCCATTGCGGCAGGGACAATTCTTGCTCCAGAAATTGCTTTACCACTTGAGGGCGCCGCCTTAGCTGGAGAAGCCGCAGCGGGCGGAGCCGCCGTGGCAGAGGCGGCAGGAGCAGCTGGGGCTGAAACAGCAGGAGGAGAACTTTTAAGTGGCGTAGGTAATCTAATGCGCGGAGCATTGGGCAAAAAAGATTTAACTAAAGAATTAGCGAAAAGTACAGGAAAGGAGATCTTTAAAGATTTTACTGGATGGGGAAGCGGCCCGGGTGCTACGCAGCAACAAGCTCCGTCAGGTATTCATGATGAGTCTTATTACGCCAAAACCGCTTACGTAAATTGGCGCAATCAAATATTGGCGGCTATGCGTCAAAAAATAGCAGATCGTTATCGCTATGTACCGGAGATTCATGATGTCATGACTCCAGCAGAATTGGCAAAATCAAAGCAAGAACGCAAAATTCCAGAATCTGAAATTATTGAAAGACAAGAGAGAAGTATTCAACGCGCACAGGAAACCGGTCACGGAACTGGTGTATCTACTGGTCCAAAGTGGAAGGGTATAGAGCCAACGGAGAGGCGTCAGCCTCAAATTCCGGGAACCGGCACAACCGACGTGCCCGGTAGGTTTATGTTACCAAAATTAAAAATGCCAATAGATCCGACTACTGGCGAAGAAGTTGTTGGCGTAGATGCACCTATGAGTTGGGAAGTTGAAGGCTATGGTCAAGAGGAACCTCAGCAACAAGTTCAGCAGCCACAGTCACAACCACAAACGCAGCCCGCACCTCAAACTCAAAATCCTCAACAACCTCAACAACCTCAACCTCAAGCCCCGGCAGGAGGACAGGACGGTAGAGGTAAATGGCTTGGCTATGGAATGGGCGCAATCCCCGGCATATATAATTGGCTATTTAACAATCCAAACAAAGCTTTGCAAACTAAACCGTGGGAATTGCCAGTAAGAGGTGAGGATTATTTTGCTGGCCCAAGGCGATCTTCTTATGGAGATCAATACGAGCACCCTAGTTCGATCACTCGCAGGATAGAGGATCCTATTAATGGAGGTATTGATCCTCATCAACGCACAGATGAAAGCAACGATGATTGGGCTTATGACATGCTAGATGTTAATGAAATTGGCCAATCAAGAGATATACGCGGAGATGATTACGAGAAACATAATCTTAAACGTAAAATCGTTGAAGGAAAAAACGAAGATTCTAAAGAATTTTCAAATGCTATCGAACAATTTTTAAACTTCTTACCCTTAATTATGGAGTTTTTCTATTCAGAAAAATCTGGTTTAAACCATCCAACAATTAAATTGATTCACGAAAATTTAGAATCAGAGCACCCCGGATATTTAGATTTAGCTACAACTGAAGGCCAAAATAAAATTTTACTTACCATTGATGAACACATGAACAAAAAATCATCTGCTACAACCGTCCAACCTCAAGTAAATCAACAAATTCCATCTATCGGAGTTAGCGGCATTTGCCCTAAATGCGGTAATGAAATGGGTCCAGATCAAATCTGTCAGCAATGTAGCCCAGACACAGCTAAAGCATATGCTCCGGCTCAAAGGCCAAATATTACGCTTACACCTGAATTAAATGTTGTTGGCCGCACGGCATCTGATACTCAAGGCCCTCACACAGATGAACAGCAAGCCGCTGTTGCAGAAATGCTCATTGAACAGGGTCGCGAGGATGAAATTCCAAATATGCTTGAAAACCCCGCTGACTACGACAACGAACTTGCAGAAATTCAAAATAAGGATCCAATGCTTGGAGAAGACCCGGAAGATATAGGCATGTCTCCGCAAGAACAAATGCAGGGCATGGGCGCTCCCGGCGGACCTGCTGGCATGCCCGGTATGGATGGCGGAATGCCCGGTATGCCTCCCGGACCTCCCGGTGCAGCCCCCGGTATCCCTGATATGGGCGCTCCTACTCCCGCTGATTTAAATCCTGCTGGTCCCGGCGCTATGCAGCCCCCAGTTATGGCCTCAATGCTTCATGCCGCATTTAAATATGGCGCCGATAATGTTGCTGGCAAGTGTCCTAAATGTGATGGTCACACTACTAAAATGGTCCAGCAGGACGGTAAATCAAGATGTCATAGCTGTGGTCATCAATGGAAGGATGAAACTTATGAAAAAGCCGATGGCGATTCAAGTAATTCTAGCACCACGGCTAGCTTTTATCAGGCTTTAAATCTTGATAAAGGGCCAGAGGTAGTTATGCCTAACCCTGTCGATTCTTTTAGCGAGCCTGAGGAAGAGTCAGAAATTGATGACTCTTCTCATACTTGGACAGATGAGAACGGCGAGCCACTTGAAGAGGGTCAGGAATATGAAATTTATGCTCATGATTATGAGATTCCTGATGTTGGACGAGTCAAGGAAATTAAACCTGATGCTGTTGTTTATGAAATTGAATCAGATGGCGGTCTAAGGACTACAATCGAAATTGATCGCCAAGAGGCAGATCTTAATGGTTATCGTTTTGCCCCAACTTCTGGCGGATCAGAGGATAATCCTGCTGGCATTGAAGAGAACCTTGATACCAAGAATGTGACGGCTCCCGGTCAAGATTCAGATCTTTCTACTCCGCACATTCAAATTGGTAGCTCTACTAAAGAGGCAAATGTCGATTTCTGGGCTTGCCCACAGCCTAATTGCCAATTTAATATTCAGGGTGGCGATACTGAACCCGGCACATGCCCTTATCACGATGTTCCATTAGTAAAGGCTTCTGAAGAACTAATGCAAAAAATTTATAGTGAAAAAAGAATGCAGGATGCAGCCCGTGCCGATTTACAATCATTCACCCATGTAGCTGGTAAGCATTATACCCCAATGGAGCAGCGCGAACTTATTGATGAGTACGGCGAGGCTCGCAACGCAGACAAACTTAATTTAGAAGGCACTCATTACGCCGAATCGGATCCTGATTATTTTCTTTTCGGTTGCTGACCTTCAAAATAACTTAAACCCAAAGGATAAATAGTGATGCACTATACAACTCAAATTGCAAAGTCGGCCCCCGGCCTCACTCAGCACGAAGCCCTTCTAGCGCTTCAGAATAATCGCAACTTCAAGCCCGGCACTAAGATTGCCAGCATTCACAATCAGGCCGGTCATTGGGTCGCCAAGCTTATGGTTCCCAAGACCGCTGGCGAAGACGTTGAGCCTTGTGAGCATTGCGAGGATAAGGGTTGTCAGCATTGCAAGAAGACTGCCGCTGGTGCTTTTGAAGACATTGATGAGTCACCTGCCGATCTTCATGAGGACAAGCACGAAAAGAGCGAATCTCCTCTTGAAGAAATGGAAGAGCATGCACACGAAGAGCATGAAGAAAAGCATGAGCAGTCAGAAGAAAAGAAAATCAAGGAACTTGAAAAGAAAATTGACCTGCTTTTAGATGCCCTTGGAATCAGCGAAAAGGGTGAGAGTCCTGATGTTAAGCCTGAGGGTCCTTCTGCTGACCTTCCTGCTGCTCCTGCACCTAAAGGTGGTCCTGCTGAGGGTCCCAAGAAATCTGAGCCTCTTCCCCCCGGATCTGGCGCTAAGCTTAAGCCCGGCGAGGTTCCTAACAAGCCCGGCGTTACGCCTGTAGGCGCGCCTTCATTTGCTTCAGTTAAAACTGCTGATATGTCAATGCCTCCAACTGGTGCTGGTGCCCCTGTTGGCACAACTGAATCTAATCCAGCCGCTGGTTGTCAATGCGGTCAAACCCCATGCGTATGCGGAGCAAATGCAAATGCGGCGTCTCCATCAACTTCAACTCCCGCAAATGCTGTAACTTCTTTCACAGCTTCTAAGGTTGATGCTGATCGCAGCACAAGCATCAGAATGGCCAAAGCTCAGCTTGAGAATGAGTTTGAAGGTTTCCGTGTTGCTCGCATCAAGCGCGCAGGCGATACCATTCATGCTCGCATGGAGCGCGAAGCCGGTCCTCGCTGGGATGCTGTAAAAGATGCTTTCAATGAGACCAAAAAAGAAATTGCTTATCCCAAGCACCTTCGCGAGCGACGCGAAAAAATGATCAATGATGCGTTTAAGCCAATTGAGTGGAATTGTTCAAAATGCGGTGGCCAATACCCAGCGAGGGGGTCATGCTCTTGCGGCGCTTCAACTGGATCGAATGCTGCTCCCAGCGATCCTAACGACCCCTTTGCATGATAAATGGGCGACGAAGAAATTATTATCAAAGAGTTTAATACTCTTCGTGGCAGAGTTCTAGGTTTAATTGAATCTTGGGGTCTTCCCGAGCGTCAAGAAAAGGGTTGCAAAGCCACTTTTAAATCGCTAACTTATGACGCTGAAAAGTCAATTCGGGACATTTTAACTAAATAATTTAGTTTATCCCACACTTAAGAGGCGATATGGCATTTACAAAATACGCCTCTTTAGAGGTTAGCAAAATCTTAGACGTTAAGGGTTCGCCAGAGCGAGACACCTCTGCATCTCTTGCTAAGATTAGCTCTTTTGAAGATTACCGTACACAAGACGGTTATCTTTATGCTCGTATTCGTGCCATCTCTTCCCGTGTAAACAAAAATCACGATGGCTGGCCCTCTGTAGAACTTGCGGGCAGCCAAGATATCTTTGATCACCACACTTCTAGCACAGGTGGTTTTACTGTTGAAGCTTCTAAAGATGCAGAGTATGGTTTCTCTACTTTTCTTGGCAAGCCAATTTTCGTAGATCATCATAACTCTGATCCTTCCCGTGCGCGTGGGGTTATTGTCGACGCCAAGCTTCATGTTGACGATCACAAGACTGCTGCTCAAAAAGATTCTTATTATCGTGATGCTCCAGCTAATCACACTCCTCCAACTTGGGTTGAGCTTCTTCTTGAAGTTGATGCCAAGTCATTCCCCAAGCTTGCAAAAGCCATTATCGATGGTTCTCGTAATGCAAAGAATGGCATTGATGGATTCTCAATGGGCTGCGACGTAGAGCGCTCTGTTTGCAATATTTGCAAGAACTCTGCTACTACTCCTGACGAGTTTTGTAATCATGTCAAAATGAAGGGGGCTTATTTTGATTACATCGATGAGAATGGCCACAAGACTTCAAAGAAGTCATATGAGGATTGCTACGGCATTAAGTTCTTTGAGATTTCAGCAGTATTTGATCCCGCCGATGAGACCGCTCTTATCCGCGAAGTACGCTCTAATGTAAAGGAAGCTTCTATGAATAAAACTGCCGATGTTAGCACGATCACCGATCCAAGCAATGATCCATATGAAATGCAACAGCGTTATAAAGATTTAGGAGTGCAAAGAAACAAATTTTATGAAAGAGTCGTCCAGTTGGCTGCTGAAAAAATGCAAATGCCTGCTACGTATCAACCTCAGCAAGAAAATTTCCCATATATCCTTAGTGATTTAATTAAAAATGAGTTTCCAAATTTGCCAGAATGGATTTTGGATTACAAAAAGATGACTCAACCTAATCAATATTTTGCAGGTGGATACGATCAAGAACTTCAAAATCTTGCCAATGAAGGTGCCAAGGTTTGGTCTGACTATATTCAAAGCAATCAAAATCAACAAGCGCAAGATCAGGGAACTTTTGTTCAACCAAATACAAGCACAGCAAAGGAAGCTTCTACGCAACATAATAGTATTGACAGAGTCAGCCCTGCAATTGGTGGCGGCACAGAATATGAAGGTAATATCACTAAAGGTTTGATCGAATTTATTCAATCCCAGCTTCAAGGTCAAACTCAAAATTTGGAACAAATTGTTCCTCAATTAGCACAAAAGTATTTAGAATATTATCCGCCAGAGTATGCACAATCTGGTCAGGTTAGAAAAGTTGTTCAACAATACTTACAAGAACCTTCTGAATTAATTAATTATTTTCGACAAAGTGGACAAAACGCAGTTACTGCTATGAATAAATTTGCTCCAATCAGCGAGTATGACAAATATTTTGGCGGCACAGGTGCTGCTAAGAAGGCTTACGACTCAATGATTGATCAGTATGGCGAAGAAAAGGGCAAGGAAGTCTTTTACGCCACTATGAACAAGAAAAAGAATAAAAAAGAAGCTGGCGATGTCGATAAGCCGCAATTTACTAAAACTCGCGCACCTGAAGAAGTAGATACGCTACGCGAAGATGAAGTTTGCGACATTTGTGGTGAAATTATGGACGGTCCTCAGTGCGATGTTTGTGGATACGAAAAAGAGCCTAAGGGCTTTGGTGATCCAGATCTGACCGCTGCTAAGGAGCACGATAAATTAGAGGAACAGGAAAGCGCTCCCGAAGAAGCTCTATCAAATATTGATGTTGATACTAATAATTTAAATACAGTCGCTCATGTAACAGATACCGGCTGGACTATTTCCAACGAAAAGACTGCACAAATCAACAAAATTGAAAAACCAATACTTCCGGTCCAGACGCCACCAGCGTCGAATGAACCGAAAGACTATGTTGTGAAGGACCAAAAGGAACCCGTCACATCATCAGTTCGCACCGCATCGGATTTCCTTGCGGCTGCTGGTAACAGAAAAAGGAACAACATGGAAACACATATCGCTGACGCAGAAACAAGCGCACCAGCAGTTGCCAAGCCCGATCATCATACCGATGTTGAGGGTGTAGGTGGCGTTGGTGAAGCCTCTAATGCAGGGGCATCCAAGGCTGACGCTCAGGTTAACCTTACCGATATCGGTGGCGTATCTGGCGTTGGTACTGGCGATGAAAAGACAGTAGAAGTTACGCAAGGTGATGAGCATTCAAAGAACATCGAAGCTATCCATACGGATACTTGGCATGGCAATGAGGGCGATTCACTTGGTCAGCAGGATCCTGTAACTGACGTAAGTACCTATCAGGTATTTAATTCAGATAGTTTTACCCCTATTAAACATCACGAACTACCCGCAACTAAGTCTTCGACTTGGGTTGTCTCTGATGTTAAGGGTACTCGTCCTGCCGATCCCGTTGGTAACCCCGACGAGCGTATCGAAGTCTCACATGGCGATGCTCATACCAAGACCACTGAGGATTCCGGCCCAACTAAGACTTGGACTGGCACCGAGGGTAATGGTGTTACTCGTCAAGCTGATCCCGTAGATCCAAAAAATGAAGCTTTCTACGAGCATCAGAACAGTAAGGAAAATCATCCAACTGACGTATCTGATAAGGATTACGCCTTTGGTGACAAGTCCTCGCATCTTATGACAGCATTTAAACTTGCTGACACTGAGATTGAGCTAGGCATTCTTGACGCTTCACAGAAGTATGCAAGAGTTGCTGAGCTTGAAAAGGCAGCGCCTTCAGTTGTTGAAGCTTCGCTAGCTTACGCTAATCGCGTTAAGACAGCGGGCCTCAAGAAGTCGGCGCGGACAGCTAAGAGACTCCCGTCTCTAGTTAGGGAGGCAAGTACTGCTCCCGCAACAACTCAGGCAGATTCTGATGATTCTGCTCTGTTTATGTAAAAAATAAGAGAATATTACTTTATTTTTACAATCCGCCGTCAAAAAACAATTGAAACGGCGTAGCGCCCACAAGGCGTGAAACTAAATCAAAAGACAAAAATAGGAAACTAATATGCTAAGACTAAAGAATCTAGCTAATAAGTATCAGAAGCGCACTTGTCGGCCTTTATATGCCAATACTCAGGCTACGCCGTATGCTGCTAAGCTTTCTGACTCTTATCGTTCATCTGGTGTTCTTTCATTGCCCAGTGCGGCAGCGAAACTTCAGAATGGACTTATGCCCGGCATGGTGGTAACTCGCCTTAAGGGTACGGAACAAGTCGCTGTAACTGCTACTGCTGCTAACTCAGATGTAGCTACTGAACCAGCATTTGGCCTTCTTGCTAACTTTGTTGGCGGAGACCTTGATGAAGGTTTTTCTGGCGATTCACTACAGAATGAAGTCGGCGTTTGGCGCGGTCCTGACTCCGTATTTGAGATCCTCGCCCCTGCGTTTAACGACGCCGGAACGCTATTAGATGGTAGCTCAATTACAGGCGCTCAGTCACTAACTGCCGCCATTACAGCAGCGACCGCTCCGGGTACGGATGTTCTGCTTTATGGTGGTCCTGATGGTCGCCTTGTTGCGCTTTCATCAGCGCCATCAAACAAAAAGCCCGTTGCCCGTCTAGTTGAGCGCGTTAGTGCCTCACGTATTGTCGTGGACCTACTGGTATAAAGAAAGGAACATGATTAATATGGAACTAACATCACGCAAGGCTATTTCATCAGCCGACTACGAAGCAAAGCTTGCTGACGATCCTAAGCTCAGTAAGGAGGCCAAGGCTCAGAAGCTACAGTCGATCCTTAAGGATTCTTCTAACGCTATGCGCCGCATCGGTCAGGGTATGATTGGTCCAATCCAGATTCGTCTTCGTTATGAGGGCATTACTCGTAATGTTCTTATTGAGGACACTCTAGAGCGCGGTCCCCTCATGCCTTACGACATCCTTGACGATCTGGGTAGGGCTTATATCCTTAACCAGACCGACTCGGAAGTTAAGATCACCCCATTTGAGGGCAAGCAGGCCTTCCCTCAGCTCTTCCGTATCGCTACGTTCCCTCGTATCCGTAAGGAAGATCTATACTACCTCCGTGTAAACGCGGTAGAGTACGCTCAGGACGAGAGCCGTCAGGCCATCCAGAAGCAGGAAGACGCCCGTCTTATCCTTCTTCTTGAGGCTGCTATTTCGGAGCTTGCAACCGCTCGTACAAATGGTACCGTTGGTACCGCCCCAACTGGTGGTGTTCAGACCGCTGGTGACGCCGCACAGGCCGCTTCTAACAAGGAGCAGACTGTTGTCATCGGTTCTGGCAACCCACTAGAGCCTAGCGACTTCTACAACGCTGTCGCACAGATTGAGACCAACCAGCTAGAGGCACGTCGCATCCTCATTCACCCTGCGGACGCCCGTGACTTCTACAACTGGGATCTCAACGTAACTGGCTTTGAGTTCAAGGATAAGGTATTCGGTGGAGAGAAGATCACCACATTCGGTGAATTCCAGATCCAGCGTTCGATCATCGTCCCACAGGGCGAGATCTTCCTTACCGCTGAGCCTGATTACGTCGGTGTATTCCCCGTCATGTACTCACTTGACGTTGAGGAGAACCACTCCGTTGAGACATTCTGGAAGGGATGGGTCATGGACGAGCTTGTTGGTATGCTTATCCTTAACGCCCGTGGCCTCTCACGAATCGTCAAGAATGGTTCTGTACCATTCACCCCAACCAAGCTCGACATCTCAGGCCTTGCCTGATCCTAGCTTACCTTTGGGTAAAGAAAAGGCCCCCAGCAATGGGGGCCTTTTTATTTGCTTAATTTAATGCAAACTTTACAAGTTCTTTGGATGCCTAAGCGCATATGAAGAGCTAGGCCTTAAATCAGATTGCCATCTTGAAGGATTGGCTCCTGATGTATCAAATCTAATTCCAGCTATATGCATATACATGTGGCCACTATTTGTATAGATAGTAATCCATTTTCCGGGACCAGATTCGCCCCATGAATAATACCCACCTGATGCCATTGGCGATTTAATTAATTTAGCGCCATAAAGAGCATATGAAACAGATCCAGAGCAATCGTATCCTGATGCTTTGAATGATGCATGACCGCCTCCCCATAAATAAGGAAGGTTACGAATTTGATTTCCGGCCCAAATAACCGCTTGTACAATTTTAGGAGCGGTTTTGGGAGCATATGCCATGCCATTATAAACAATTGCCTTAGAACCCTCTACAATGGGTTTAGAAGCATTGTCTGTGTTTACTTTCTTGGTAATCCCGGCAATTTTTACTTTGCCAGTCCATTTTTCAATTGGAGTTGGCGGTTTTTGTTCTGGAATAACTCCGCCATTATTGTCAAACAATTGAATAACGTTTTTGTTTGGTTGCGAAATTTCCGCATTTGCATTTGATGGACAAATGGCAATAAGTGCCATAGTCGCAATAAATGCAACTAATATGAGCATTTTGTTATTAAACATAAAATTTCCTTGGAACACACTCATTTGTCCTACATTGACTTCGCAAGCCCAATACTTAACTACTTAACGGGCTGAGTGAGACCAGTGGAATATTCTCCTTTGTTCGTTTATAAATAAAAAGCCGAACGTCGGCTTGTGCAGATACTATACCAGACAGTATCCTGTTTATCAAGCGTCCTTTCGGCTTACTATTTACATGTTCGATTCCCATCGTTAATCAGTGGCAAGTCTCGTTTGTAGTATCAAGTTAAGTATTATATTGTTATAGAAAGAGAGAATTTATTATGCCACCTAAGAAGTTAACCCCTAATGGACAGGGTGCAGAGCCTGCTGGCGCAAAGGCGATTCCCGCTAAGCGCACAGCGACCAAGGCTAAGCCTGCACCAAAGAAGTCCACATCTACTACCAAGTATGTTCGTAATGTTCGCGGCGTTGACGTTCGCGTAACATTCGATTCTGGTCGCAGAATTCAGTTAAACGCTCGCGGTCAAAGAAATGATATGGCCGCTATCAGTAAAGAAGAATTGGATGACCCAATTTTCCTTGATAACCTTGGAACTCTTTATGAGGTCATTTCCGCAGCTGACGCAACCAAGATCCGTGAGAAGCAGATGACTAATGCATCATCGCTTGCAACGCCTCGCCCAGAGGATATTCTTACTGATCCTCTTGGTAATAAAGGAGAGTTCACCGGACTTACTCCGTCCAATGAAGATATTAGTATCACCATTGGTCAGCTAAACGAAGTTTCTGGTAGAAACAATGAAGAAAAGTCTATCGAAGTTACTCGCAGCGTTCAGCCAGCAAGGGCTAATGTTCCGGGTAGTTCGCTAGATGAATATGGGAAGCCCATTTCTATCGCTCCGCTGCCTCCAATCAGCGAGCGCGAATAAATAAAGGAAAAATATGAGCGAAAATAATCAAAGGGATCTAGAGCTACGCGAGTGGACTCTTACATCCACTATTGCACATTTCAAGTCCAGCCTTGCAAAAGCAGAGGCGGAACTTCAGGAAGTCGTTGAGGCTCTTAAGAGTCTTGCAACTGATTCGGTAGAGGTTGCGCAGTCAGCCGTTGAAACCGTTGTTGACAAGACTGAAGAAGTTGTTGAAACCGTTAAGGAAGAGGTCAAGAAGGCCGCTCCCAAGAAGTCAACAAAGAAAGCCGCCGCTAAGGCCGAAGAGGCCCCCGCTGACGAGCCTGCTGCTGACGATTCAGATAAGTAATTTTATTTGAATTTAAAGTATTAGGGCCGCCTTGTGCGGCCCTTTTATTTTAAGATCATTTATTGCCAACAGTTAATAAATGCATGAGCCTTGGATTTGACAGTCAATTAAAAATTGTTGCTTTAGGCGATTCCGTTCGCCTTATCGCTCGTCCTTATGACGAGAATGACCAACCTCATTCTTACGAAGACCTTGGCTCCGTTTCATTTGTTATTCAATATCCGGATAAAACAAGGTCTAATAATGGAAATCCAATTCAAGGAGAGGTGCTTGAAAATGGGACCGGTTTATTAATTTTTGAACCCAGTGATTATCAAACTAATGGGATTACCGAGGTTCCGCAATTAGGGCACCATATTGGTGTAGCAACATTTGAATTAATAGACGGAACTTCGAAATCAACTAGAGTGGATTTTGAAATTTTTGATCCATTTGAAATTGTTGATTCCCCCGTTCGGGTTGTGGCTGATGGCGTTTGGACTAAATTAGAAGATTGTTTTGATGCCGAGCATGAAGGGCCTTGGTTACAAGATGTAACAATGAATTTTTTCCGTGAAGAAAAAATGGAAAAGTTTATTAACGATGCTCTTTTTGATATTAATTATCAAAATCCTCCAACCAATCTTGGAATTGCAGATTTCGTTCATTCTGACGGGGCGACTCCTGCGACTTACACGGTAACAAATAATTATCCTCTTCTTGTGCAAGGGGTATTTATTCAAGCCCTTCGTCACATTATGCGTTCATACGTTGAACAACCCATGCCCACTGGTGCGCAAGTTGCCTTTCAAGATCGTCGCGATTATCTTCAACGCTGGGAGACAATGCATACTCTTGAAAAAGCTCAATATGACCGTTGGGTAGCTCTTTATAAACGCGGGTTTCTTCAACTTGGCCACAGCAAGCTTCTTGTTTCTGCAAAAGCCGGTCGTCTTATTCCTGCGCCAATGCGTGCAAGGTCTGTTGGACGCGGTTATTGGTAGTATTAATCATAAATTACGACACCTTAATATACGATGGCAAACATTACACCATATCTTAGAAATAGACTAGTTCAACAAAGTCTAGGAGTTGCTCCAACTCCATCTTGGCATACAGCAACCTACGTAGGATTATTTGTTACTAGTCCTATTATTAATAGCGATGGTACTATGACCAATGGTGTTGAAGTTCAAGGAAGCGGCTATAGCCGCCCTCAAGTCTATACAACTTCTGCTGGCGGTAATCCTTATTGGACCATTGATACAACAACTGGAATTGTATCAAATACCGGATCGACTCCAGTGACTAACGGAAAAATATCATTTTCGGCTAGCGGGTATTGGGCTGGAACTTCCGGTGCAACTGCCTCAGTGCCAATTGTCGCTATGGGTATTTGGGATGCATTAACAAGCGGAAACCTTCTTTGGTTTGGCGACTTGTCTGCTCCGGTAACTATGGCCAGTGGAGACACATTTGATATTAGCGCCGGTAGTTTGGTCATTACCCTAACTTAAGGGGTCTAATGACTAATTATATAGATAATACAGCAAAAATCCTTCAAACTGAAGGTAATTTAAATGCTGGCGTATCGGTTGAAACTTTAATCAACGCTACGTCTTCTTTGGCTATGGATTTTGGCATTAAAAGTAAAATTCATGATCAGCTTTTATATTTATCTAAATACGTTGGTGAAGAATCCGCACCTCAAGATATTAAACGCTTACGGCGACAAGTTTATGATTTAATGCGCAGAATGGGTCAACCAGTCATCATTAAAAAAATGTTTACAATTGATGACGTTGAAAATAATATTGCCGAACGTTCGCCAAATTTTGACAACATTTATGGTCAAACCCGAAATAATGATCATTTTTCTTGGGGATCTGGTTTTGTATCAAAAGAAAAATCGGAAGATGAATGGATTGATCCATCAAATGGCAATATAATAAGGGCTGATGAAGCCCCGGATTCCTCTTGGATTCAAGCTCCTAAATACAGAGGATATGGGCCGGGAATTGTCACTTATTTGATTCAACCTGATTCCGCCCAAGATTTTTTCACTTTAACTCCAACTGGTGCAATGATACAAGTGCAGACTGCCCAAGTTACAATGGGGTGGTTTCCCAAAGTTAACGATAATGATTTAATTATTAATATTGAATTAGATGAAAATGGATTTTTTGCAAATTCAACTCGTAGATATCAAGCAAAATTAACTAATCCCGTGACTATAAGAGGATTAGATCGTAAAGGTCGAAGGGAATATTCTGGCGATTTAGGAAACAGGCATATGGTTAATCAAAATTACGAAATTACTTTATTGCCTAGTAATCATATACTTATGAACGTTGAGATAGATCGATGAATTATTTGCCTGAAAAAACAGTTCGATATAAGACTTATATTAAAACTGCTTTAGTAGAATCACTCAAACCAGTTTTTGCCAATCATGTAGATAATAAATTACAAGAAACCAATGTCACCATTGAGTTTCCTAAAGAAAGGCAGAAATTTCCAGCGGTTGTTATTCAATTTTATGAAACTGAAATTAAAAATGTCGGAGTTGGGCACGAAGAAATATTTCAAAGCGAAGATGGAAAAATTTGGAAATTTAAACATTATATGTATAACGGAGATATTGAATTTTCAATTAATACCCTATCTTCTCTTGATAGAGACTTAATTGCAGATACCATTGTCCAAACTATTGCTATGGGGGATCTATCAGATTACACAAACAATTTTTTCAATCGGATTTATCCGCCTAAGCCTGAATTAATTCCAGATTCGGCTGGGCATTATATCAATATTAATTCAGATAAAATTAACGGATTTAATGAAACAACTAATAAAGTTCCATGGAATTCTGAAGATGACCTAGTTTATACAACTTCTTATCGAGTTAATGTTTTAGGAGAGTTTTACAGCCTCCCTTCAGATATGCCATTCGAATATGTTTCAAAGGTTTTCCTTTATCCATATGTTGATGGAGTCGAACCAGTACCAAAAATTGATTAATTCGCACCTTTCTTTATTGACTTGCACTCCCACCTAATAACCGAAGGATTTAATTAATGGCAACTTATCAAGCACCCGGCGTCTCAATTCAAGAAACCACGCAGCCTAGCGTGGCGCCACTCATTGCTACGCCAGACGACATTTGTCTTATTGGCTACGTTCCAGAATACGAAAGCGTAAGCACCAATCCAATTAAGCTAAGTGGATTAAACAAAGTAAGATTAGGCGTTCCAGCAAATGCATCAAGTACATTTGCAATCCAATCCGTTGCAGCTGTCAACCCTCTAAAGGGCGGCAGCGCTTATAACAGCGCAGTTGGCTATACACAAGGAACTCAATACGAGATTGTAACAGAAAACAATCTTAAATATATTCGTAGGACAAAGGCTGCCTCAAGCGCTTTTAGTGCTACTCTTAGTAAAGCAATTTCATCTGCGACATCAACAGATGATATTAAAATTACTGTAACCACCGGTGCGACACTACTTCCCGCTGCTTCTAGTAGCAATCCTCAGACAATTCTTATTGAAGATGACGCAATCACTTACACTGGTAAATCAGGAACCGGCACGGTAACGTTAACCGGAGTAACAAGGAACACCGTTGATAATGTTCCTACATCACACGGAACCGCCACAACTATTAGCGCTGTAGCCACAACCGCTGTAGGCGGAGGAAGTGGCACGGGTGGAGTAACTTATACAACGGGTACTACTACTCATGGTTATTCTGTTGGTAATACCGTCATTATTAGTGGATTTGATTCAGCCCATGACGGATACAATGGCACGTTTACAGTAACCGCCATCAATGGATATACTTTTACCGTTGCAAACAGTACAACCGGTACGCCGACTACTTACGGTACGGTCCTGACTCCGGGTACTATTAGTGTGTATGTCCCCGCTTCTGACACGACTGGAGCAACTCAAATCCCAGATGGTATTTATGTTGCAGTCATTTGGAAATATACTCCAAGCGATCATTTTACCGCCAAATTATATACTAATATGTCAGACATTATTAATAAATTTGGCCCCGCTTTTGTTGAACCTGATCAAAAAACTATTAACCAACCCATCACTTTAGCCGCCTCGCTTGCTTTCTTAAACGGCGCGACTCGCATTTGGATTCAACCATTATTTAAATTAGTTAATGACGTTGCCGTACAGCCCAGTGACGTTGAAATAGCCAATGCCACTACAACATGGAACCCTACTTTACAGAAATTACAAAGTTTGGAAAATCTTGGAGTTATTGTTCCTGTAATTGGTCAATATCAAGGAAGCAATGTTAATTTAACAGATGATACGCAAATTGGAATTATCAAAGAATGTCAAAAATATACCGTATCTCAAAGAACTTCTAACCAAAATTATGTAATTTTAATTGCAGGCGAAGATGGGGTATCTAGTCCAAATTACGGCCTTCCAAATACATTACGAGGCCATGCTTCTACTTTAGACGATGACCAGCAGGCAGTACTCATTTCTCCTACGAAATTCCAAACTGTGTCTCCAAAAGGAGCCTCTGTGGATATCGGCGGTCAGTACGCCGCAGCCGCGATTGCAGGCCGCATGGTTGGATTTGCGCCTTCACAAACTTTAACTCGTAAGAGCCTTCTTGGTCTTACTTATGTTGATCCACGCAGTAAAGACGACAAGAACCTAGATGCGCAAAATGGACTATTTGTTATTGAAACAAATAGTAACGGGGTCATTCAAGTAAGACATGCTTTAACAGTTAATACTGAAACTGTTGCTAAATCAGAACTTTCGGTTGTTAGAGCAAAACAGAAAATGGTACTTTCAGTCCTACAAACTATTGATAATCAGATTATTGGAACCGTTGTTGCCGACAACAATGCTCCGCTTGTTGTTGAAAGTGCAATTCGCGGAGTGCTACAAACGCTTGTTACAGACGGCGACATTGTTGGTTACGGAGATGTTGTCGCAACATTCAAAGATCTTAACCCAACTATTATTAATGTAACGTTTAGTTACCGCCCATCATTCCCAGTAAACTATGTAAATGTTTCATTTGCAGTAGACCTTACATCAGGATCATTAACACTAACTAATACAAATAACTCAGGAGTGACAAATGGCTAGTGACCTCATTGGCGCAAAAAATAGAATCAGAATTGCTGGTTCGGGTTTCACAGTTTTTACATGGGACGATAAGCCCATTCTTTTCGCTAAGGAGATCGATCATACTTCTCCGACTCCTGTTACCCCAACTAAAGAAATTCACCCCCTTGATGAGCCATATCCAGTAGAGCTTGTTACCTCTCAGGCAGCGGGCATGGGCGCAATTACACTTCAGCTTTTTGAACTTTATGGTTCTCAAGTTTGGGAACGACTTGCAAGTTACCTAGGCGGAGACGCAGCAGGCACTTCACAAGTTTCTAAAGATTCAATTCTTGGTAAAGGGCATGGTCCGGTCGATATTGTCGGTATTTTTAATGCAGTGTCAAACTCTCCACGACCAATCCGCATTGTTAAATACATTAAGCCGCCTCAAATTCGCGGCAAGACAATGAAACCTTATACCGAAGAGTATCACAATTGCGTCATTTCTAATGTTGAAGATGGCGAGCAAATTGAAATTGGCAAACTTGAAATTGTTAAAAACGTACTTGTAAATTATACGTTCATGACTCGCGGTGGTCGCAATCCAATGCTTCAGCGCCGGTCTACGAACCTTGGTGGAGTCACTCCTTATGACTCTACCACCACCACATTCGGTTAATTTATAAAAAGTTTAAAGTCCCCTTTTGGGGGTTAAAAGAAAGGTTATGATGGAAAGTAATTTTGAAGTTAAAGACGAGTTCCCTGACGACGTTTTAGAAGATGTGAATGGCCTTCTTTGGCTAGGATATCTTGAAGACGTTGTTGATTATTGCGGTCATGAATTTGTAATTAGAACTCTACGTTTAGAAGAACAGCTATTATGTTCTTTATTAATTAAAGAATACAATGAAACAGTTGGTCAAGGTAAAGCTTGGGTAGCTGCTCAAGTTGCCTTGGCATTAGTTTCAGTTGATGGCGAAGAAGAATTTTGTCCAAAAGCCGGGTTTAATAAAAAAGACAACGCCCGAGGTCGCTTTAATTATTTAATCAGTAATTGGTATGAACCAACCATTGTTCATATTTATAACGCTTATTTGCAATTACTTGAAAGACAGGCGAACGTTTTGGAGGAAATGGAAAATTTATCACAAGAGAGTCTGAGTACCTTTACGGCCTCGCCAGACTCTTCGATGCCGAAGGCCGATTCATCAACAGTATCGGAAATTATGAACATGTTGGAGGCCGAAGAACAGGATTAAATGCTGTTCAACGCAGGCTTCTTATATACAAAATTTCCGTAGATTCCAAAAATGCGCTTCAGCAAAAAGAAGCTGAGTTAAAAAATAGCATCTTTATTTCTAACCCTGATTTGTATGGCGCTCTATTTAATGAAGCCGATGTCGAAGAAGGCGATTTTGAAATTGATGCCGTTGTCCCTGAAACAGAGGACGATGTTAATAAGCTGCTTGCTGAATTAAAGAGGGAGGGCGTCATTAAGTAGATTTTCGCGCCATGAGCGAATCTCTTGTTCGGTACCCTTGTAATAAATAGATGGATTGATTGAACTCATGGTCGGGCCGCGCCAAGGTGCTGGCAAGCTCTTGGCTTCAGTGTAAACTGAAGGCATGCCAAGACAAAAAGCCTTCCATTCGTCTTGCCAATAACCGGGCTTATGCCATATTTCTTTGTGCTTATAATATTCTGAATCAAATGGCGTCGGCAAATTAATGGAGGTAACCGTCCAACCACCAATTTCACCAGACATGTAATAGTATTGATAAACGTATTTGCGATAAACTTCCCAAGGGTCGACGCCTCCATGTTCTTCCAAGCGCTTATTTTGCTCTATTGTCTCTGAAATCCACCAATTAATTATTGCAATAGCAATTAATAAACCAGTAATTTTCAAAAAGTTCATACTTGATGTTGAATTGGGATTTGGATTATTGCTCTGAATCAATATAAATCCGATCCAAATTGAAAATAGAATTTTATTCAAAGTTAGTTTCATAGCTATGATGATAGCATAGATAGAACGGGATTACAATGCCAGACAATATAGAAGCCATCGGTAACGCTGAAGTCGTTAAGCTCCTAGGGGAAATCAAGGGAGTTTTATCCGATATTGACATTAGCGTTAAAAGCGGTGGCGTTGGCGCAGCAGAAGGCGAGGAAGGCAGTCAATCAACACCCCCTAATTCTAGCATTACACCCGCAGGCAAAAGTAATGATATGTTCAAACTGGCTTCTGCCGGACTTAGTAAATTAAGTTCTTCATTAGAAAAGAAAAGAAGCAAACAAGAACAAGAAGATGGTATTAGTCGGCCGCCAAAAGCTATAGAAAGATCTGCTGAAAAAGGCGCCCAATTTTTCTCTAAAGCGGGATCAGATTACGTACCCCGTGCAAAGGCTGTTGTAGACACAGTTTCAAAAGCGGGAGCCAAATATGGAGCTATCGCCACCGAATTAAATAGTATTGGAGAGATGCAAGGGATTAGTGGCGCCAGTGGCGACGTTACTATTCCCGGAACCGATATTGGTTTTCGTTCGCCTTTTAATCCTGCGCTCGTAGAAGGTCTTAAATTTAAATTAAGCGCTTTAAAAACTGGGTGGCGGGGCGGAATTACTACTGGACAGGCGGAAGAACTTGGTAAAGCAACTCTAGGTCTTGGATACAATCAAGGAACCTCTGGATTTAATTCTGTTTTTTCAGGATTGGTCGAATTAAATAAAAGCATCGGAGCGGGATTTGCGAGCGACCCATTGGTGCATGAAATGCTTGATAAAAGCGTTAGATACGGGTCCAACAGCGTTAGAGATTTTACTGACGCAATGAAAGATTTAGTTCCTGCGGCTAGGGCTGCTCATGTCAATGTCAATCAAATGATGAACGATGTTAATCAATTTGGAGATTTATCAAGACAAACGGGCGGAACGTTTTTAAATGGAGTCAAAACAATGACCGCCATGACTTTGACCACTGGTGTACCCGCCTTAGCAATTAATCGTTTACAAAATAATGGATTAGTGCAAGCAAATTTGATGAGAGGCGGAAATTTAAATCCATGGCAATTAGGCCTAGCGACATATGCACAAAGAAATAACGCGATGTATCAAACTATTGACATGCTTTATAACCAAATGGGTCCGGCACCAAAGGACACAGTAAGCAGAGATCCCGTCACTGGACTTAAGGTAACTCAATTTGGTCAAGATAAGCGCGATGCCGATGTTGCATATATGCTTGGCATCGACACTGCCGATTTACAAAAAATGAGACGGACTGAAGAAATTTCTAAAAAAAGAGCTGCTGTAGAATCCGGATTTCAAGCTTATTCTCAAAATGCTTCGCAACTTGCTAAAACCAATCCTAATGCGCTTAAAGCATTAATTACCAGTCAAGGGGGGTCAAATTCCGGTTTAGTTAAAGCCATGCAAGCCTCTGGTCTTGATACTAAGCAAATTAACGAAGTTTTAGCTGCTGGCCCGCATGGACCTAATTTAACAGCCAGCCAAATGGTTAAAAGAGCTTACGCTCAAAAACATAAATATGAAGAAATATTGGGAAATCAAGAGCAAGAAGAAAATGTACCACAGGGGAATAATGTTGTGACGATTAGATTATCAGATGCTTCTAGAAGATATCTCGAAATTGATGGGGACCCCAGCGGAGAAACTAAAGTTACTGTAGGTTCTGGAGGCGCTCGCACCGCTTCGCGTGGCCACGCACCGCCTTATAGAAGAACAGGCAAAACCACGGGCGGTTCAAGCTGATGAATGAATTAATTTTTAAACACCCTTCTATGACAGATGATTTAGTTGTTCGTGTTAAACCGAATGAAATTGTTTGGTCATATGGATTAAATACCGCTAATTATCCGACATATGGCGGCGAAGTTGTACAAATTTTATCTATGTATGTTGACGATTTAAATATTAGTGGAGAGGTTAGAACATATAGAGACATTGAAGTTATTTACAAATGGTTTATTTCTTACATGCAAAATGCAACGCAGGGTCGCGCTGGTGATCCTAAATATGATAGCAGACCCGTGGAAATGTATTACCCACATAGAGATTGGAAATTCTCTATTTGGCCTAAAAATTTGCCCGGTTTTAAATATGGGACAGAGGTGACTGCACCTACATGGGAATTACAAGCGGCGGTTTCTGAATTTGATGATAGATTTGAAGATTCCGTTTTATCTTCTCAAGATTTTGCAGGAGTTTCCACCGAAGGAGAATTTAGCCCCTTTGGTACAGCCACTGCGGAAATAGGATTTCATGAAAACAATCCTTGGAGCGCTCCGACAAATAAACAATATAAACAAAACGATCCCAAAAGATGGGATAATGAAACCGTACAATTTTATGGCAAGATTCTTCCATCTTGGCTTGACAACGCAGATTTTTCATCTTTAGGAGCCGACGTTTCGATACCTAAATGGGGACAAAATAAGAGTTCATAATGGCAAAAGAAAAGAAAACACATCCTAGATCGCCAAAAAGACGCATTAATGATGGTCTATATAAAAACAATGCATACAGGCAATCAAATCAATATGAATCTAAAGAATTAAAAATTCTTGAAAATAGATCCGATAAGGGTTATGCAGTTAATATTCCCAATGTTAGTCCTGATAGTAAAGGGCAAAATTGGAATGTTGCTCTTTTGGCTCCATTTGGGGCATACATGAAACTTTGGGTAAATGAAATTAATATTGATTTTTCTTTGACCGGGGTGACTGGTCAAAGTCGTTATCGTAGACAATTTTTTCCAAGAGCATTTAATCAACCAAAAATGACAGTTTCTGGCACAATGCCAAATCAAAAAGAATATAACAGGCTTGCATCTTTTATTAGAGAATGTCATTTTGCTGCGGTTACCGGAAACCAAGATCTTTATGATAATAAAGACGGCAATCCAGATAAAGCACGAAAAGGCGCAAGTGTTAGCGCTCAAACGATCACGCTATTGGTTAAAGACTCGGGACCAAAAGTTGTTAAATCGGCTCCAAGGCATACCAAGGGAGGACACCTACCTTTAAAAGTCGAAGGATATATCACAAATATTGCAGCTGGGGCAACAAAATTTAATTTTGCTCCTGATTTTCAATTTGAATTTATTCCCGCGTATTCTACTATGAAAGCGGATAAAATTGGTATTTATGAAGATGTCGAAGATGATGGTAGCCAAATTTCATCATGGATGGAAATTTTTAGGATTATTGGTCCTCAACAAAAAAATCCAAATCAACCAATTGCTTCTGGTCAACCTGTTAAAAATCCACAGTCAACTACGGTTGGAGCATCGCCCGTACCGGTTGGAAGTTTTGGTGAAGCCAATCCAAATATTATAAGAGATCGTAAACGCTGGGCAGATTCAATTAAAAAAGGCACCGTAGGGTCTGGAAAACATACTACAGGCCCTCAGTATTCTAATCACTATGCTAGCAATAGATCTAGGGGTGGGTATGGTGGTCATAATAAATGAAAAGATTAGTTTATTCCCCATCGGTTAATGTTTGGGTAAAATCTGACACGGGCGTTTTTGATTTAAGCCCCTATGTCACTTCATTTGCAGTTGATCGTAGAATCAACGCAACTAGCTATGCTTCTATTGATTTTAGAAACCCAAAAGTTGCTGATGAAAGGAATGCTAATCAGACCAGATTTTTATTTACCGAGCATATCTACCCAGATGGATCCATTCGCCCAATGTTTCATCCCATGGATCCAATCATCATCACCTTAACTCGTTTAAAAGGTAGGCCCATTCAGGTATTTACCGGTTACTGTGACACAACGCCATATATCCAATTATTGCCGGGAATGGCTCAAATACAGGCCTCCTGTACTTTAAAAAGATTACAGCACACATATTGGGACCCCGCTTTGCCCTTTGTCAGAGATTTTATGATCGCTAATGGATGGGGTGTCAAAGATGATGGTACGGCCATCAATTTTAGTGTTGAAGAAAAGGCAAATACTAGTAAAGATAGCAGCATGGGATCTTTACTTTTAAACATTTTAAAAGAGATTGGCGGTTGGAATGATAAAAACATTTATATTGAGGGGTTGCCAGATAGCATAAAAAACATTGTGGCTAAATTATACGAAGATACTTCAAAAGAAAATGCAAAATCAGTTAAAGAATTTCATGAATTTTTGCATAACTTGATCGGAGCGTCAGCTTACGGTTCGTTATCTGGACAAGCGGATAATTCGTCGTCTAGTAGCAATCCGGGTAATAGCCCGGTAGCGCCGCAAGATGCCCCAGCATTAGTGCAACAATGGATTAATGAGGCGAATAGAATTCATAATCATACGACCGTTTATTCGCAAGTTGCCGCAAGAATAACACCGGATCATTTAACAAATCCGCCAAAAGCTTTAAATGGCGCCTATTATTTTGATTGTTCAAGTTTTACTTCTTATATGATGAAATTTATTGGTAAATACGGGTTGTCTTATGCCGAAACTTCTGGTTGGTTTGAAAATAATTGGGGTGTTCCCGGAAAAGGTAGGTACATGACAGTTTGGGCTAATGCCGGGCATGTTTTTACCGAAATAACTGATAAAAATGGAGGGTCTAAATTTATTGGAACAGCAAGTTCGATTCAAAATAAAAATCCCGATGGTCATGGCGGACATACTCACACAGTTGGTTGGATGGATAGTTATCCAACTAACGGATTTACTCCTAGACATATAGAAGGATTATAAAATGAAAAGACTCGTTTATTCTCCTTCTATAAATGTTTGGATTAAATCGGATTCAGGTGTTTTTGATTTAAGTCCCTATATTATAGGATTTAACATTGATCGTAGAATTAATGCGACCAGTTATGCCCGCATTCAATTTAGAAATCCTAAAGTCGACAATAAAATGCTTTTTACAGAACATGAAATCAATGGCTCTATTGGTCCAATGTTTCACCCAATGGACCCGATCATTATCACCTTAACTCGTCTTAAGGGCAGGCCCATTCAGGTATTTACCGGATATTGCGACACAACGCCATACGTTCAACTATTACCGGGTAACGCTGAACTTACTGCCTCCTGTACTTTAAAAAGGCTTCAGTATACATACTGGGACCCCGCTTTGCCCTTTGTCAGAGATTTTATGAATAAAACGGGATGGTCGGTCACTGCGGAAGGGACTGCATTTAATACAGATAATCGCTTCAATGGTTCATTACACGATGGCAGCATCGGTTATTTATTACATCAAATTTTAAAAGAAATTGGCGGTTGGAACGATAAAAATATTTATATTCAAGAATTACCAAGTGAACAGATTTCAGAAATCGTTAAAAAATTATATAGTGACACAGCAAAAGAGAATGCATCATCTATTAAAGAATTTCATGAATTTTTGCATCAAATAATTGGAGCCTCTGCATATGGTTCGGCCGGTGGAAGCGAGCCAGATACCGGCAGCCCCGTGTCTACTGAAAAAACTAAATCTGGTAGCCGAGGTCCGGATTGGGTAGAGCGATTAATATCCCAAGCTTGTAGAAAACATGGGGTTGATCCAAATATTATCCGCGCAATCATTAGAGCAGAATCTGATTTCAATCCAAATGCGGGATCGGGCGCGGGGGCAGTTGGGCTGATGCAGCTAATGCCTCAATTTGTAGAAGAGCAAAGTGGATATAGTGCAAATGAAATTCGTACAGACAATGCTAAAAACATTGACGCTGGAGTAATAGAATTCAAAACATATTTGAAAAAATATAATGGGGACATTCCGCTGTCTTTAGCGGCCTATAACGCTGGCCCTGTAAGAGCAGATAATGGTTCATGGAAAACAATTAATGAAACTATTGCTTACGTTCGCAAAATTTGCAAAGAACTTGGCATAGCATCACCGGTTTAAAATAAAATGAAGAGATTAGTTTATTCACCATCAGTTAATGTTTGGATTAAATCCGATTCGGGCGTCTTTGATTTAAGTCCTTACATCACGGATGTACAAGTTGATCGTAGGATTAATGCAACTAGCTATGCAAGAATCGAATTTAGAAATCCTAGAATTTCAGATGAAACAAGTGGTCAAATAAGATCAATGTTTACAGAACATATTGGAAGCGATGGATCCATTCGCCCAATGTTTCATCCCATGGATCCGATTACAATTACAATGACCAGATTAAAAGGTCGTCCCATTCAGGTATTTACGGGGTATTGCGATACAACGCCGCATGTGCAATTATTGCCGGGCATAGTTGCCATAGATGCTTCTTGTACGCTTAAAAGATTGCAATACACATACTGGGACCCCGCTTTGCCTTTTGTAAGAGCATTTATGGATGCACATGGTTGGGGAGTGACACTTGACGGTACGGCATTAAGCCCTGAAAAAGAAGCCCGCAAAACGACTGGTTTAAACGACACTAGTATTGGTAATTTACTTTATTCAATTTTAACTGAAATTGGAGGTTGGAACGGTGATAATATTTATATTCAAGAACTGCCGGGCGAACAAATTTCAGAAATTGTTAGGAAATTATACGCTGATGCGGCAAAAGAAAGCGCGTCTTCTATTAAAGAATTTCATCAATATTTAAATAATATTATTGGTGCTTCCAAATATGGTAATTCAACTTATGCCAATAACGATCAAAGTTCAAATAATTCTGGTGAAGGTTCGGGCGATAACGCTGTTAAAAATATAGGCTCTGATTGGATATCGACAGTTAACCATTATTCTGATGGAAAATATGATGCTGAACAGGTTTATAGAAAAGCATTGAGCAACGGCGCGAATGGCGGTAATCCAAATGATCGAAAGGTCATTGCAGAAAAGGCCAAAAAATGGAAAATTCCTTTTACCGTTTTATGGGGAGTATATGGTCATGAAAGTGAATTTGGTAAATACAAAGGAAATTATGCAAAGACCCCAAATTTTGGTTTAACTTATAAATACCCCGGAAATACCAATCTCGGTCCCGTAAAAAGTAGATATGTTGGAACATCTGGTGACTTTGTTACTGATGCGGAAGAAGCAGCAAAAGCCATTTATGGTTTGTATAAACGATACAATGGTAAAGAACCCACCAATTAATTATAAAGATCGAAAGGTTAGTTAAATGGCAATTTCTAATTTAAAAGGAAGATTAAGAACAAAAGCGCCAAATAGTAAGGATGCTAGAACAATTTATCCATTTCCAAAAGGATCTGGTGTAAAACCATCATTTGGTTTGGGCAGAGCCGGGGCGTCAACATATACAACAAATAATGGCTCCCACCATTTACTTGCAATGTACGACGGGGTTGTTGGAACGGGCTATGAGTATCAAGAATATAATGGATCGTCTTCAACAAAGAGTATTTCTTTAACTTTAACAAATCCTTTGGTATATACATCGGATCATAATTCAAAAGCAAAGGTAGAGATCGATCAAGTTATTTATACTGCTTTTGATAAAAACAACAATCCGGTAAAAATTGATCCACCTCGTAATTTTGATCTTGCTGGAGTAACCGCTGGCAATATTATTGGAGAAGTCGGTTCTGATGTCGCCTATGTTAGAGTTGCCCTTGGATCTAGTGCAAACGGCGGAATTGATAACGAACTTGCCGGAGAGGCATCGTTGTATACGTCTATTTATGGTGAAAAGGTCGATGGAACACAAGTCCCAGATCCGAGTTCGGGTGGAGCTGGCAGTGGCAAAACGCCCGGAGAAATAGCTACTGCCGCAGCATTTTCTTCCTATTTTACATTGCCAAGCATTATGGAAATGAAAGAGGCAATTCTGCTCACTGGGCAGAGGAGTCTTCTTAATGATAAACCGCTTCTTCCATTCGTAGAACAAATTGCGGCCGGGTCTTTAAGAGAATTTATGTCTCTTCCTAACGGCGATTTTTACGCATTTTACCCAGATTATTTTGGTGGACTTGGTAAAACCGCATATTGGGTCATTAAAGATATCGAAATCATGGATGGAAAAATCGATTTATCTGATGATGAATTAGTTACTCATATGTATGTAGTTGGTGACACAATGGGAAGTGAAAGCGGAATTGGATACGGAACTATTGATTATATTGATAGGATTAATACGGCCGGAGTGATTAATGTATTTAATGCATTTATGGCAGATTTTGTTAACGGCCCATCAACTTCTTCAAGCGAATCTGGTATGGATTCTACTAAGCCCAGTTTGCAGAAAAAAGAAGATGCGATCAAATTTCTTCAAAAATATGGAGCTAGACCGTTGACTGAAGAGGTGGCGGCAATTAGGTCGCCAATTTATGAAACCTTTTTGGCTTATCAAAGGTTTTGTTATATGTGGGCCAAACAATTTAAAACAACATTTGAATTTACTTTTATGCCAGAACTTTATCCCGGCGGGATTGTTGAATTTGAAGAGCATGGATTGCAATGTTATATTGAACGGGTTGTGCATAATGGATCTTATGAATCTGGGTTTACAACTACGGCCGAATTGAGTGCGCCCGCTGCTACAAAAGACGCCTCGGGTAATCCAAATAATCCAAATAAATCTTGGGTTCACGCAGGAATGATTAGAGCTTGGGATAATCCAAGTTCAGATGAAATTGGCGCTCCTAAAGGCGCATATTAAAGGATAGGTTATGGCTGTACAAGATCATATGAAGCCGGGATATGGATCCCGAAGAGCATGCACTATTACTACAGTTCATCCAAAAACTAGAAAAATAGAAGCAGCTTTAAAAGATCAAACAGTGGTTCAAATTGCGGTTTTTGATACTCGCGAATTTTTTGTTTGGCCAAAAGTAGGCGAAAGTTGGATCATTCAACAAGCAAACGGTATTTGGGTATTAGATCGTCGCGCTGATAGCACCGATGATGTTAAAATTAACGATCTTGCTCCCGGGCACGGTAAAATTGCAGCAGATGTAGTTAAAACGCCTACTGGCAAATCGGTTGTGATTACTGACGATACAAATGCTGCCAATAATGCCCTTTTGTCTTATATAGATGAAACTTGGCAACCAAGCATTGATTTAAAAATTAATAGCCTTAGCGTGACTGAAAAAGTGATTTTGGAAAGTGGCGCTCAAATTTCTACAACTTCTCAAACTGGTACCCTTGGCACTGGACGTTTGGAATTAATTGAAACACAAAATTCAAGATATATCATTTTAGACGGTGGAACCGGCAAAATCAACCTTGCTGCTGCAAACCCGACTGATTTAACGCCAGAAGCACTTGCTAAAAAATCTTCAATCGTATTTGATAACAATGGTTTAATTCAATTTTCAAAACAAGGAACAATAGAATTTAAATCTTTAGCGTCTATTCGTCTTAATAGTTCAACAAGTGAAAATACAAGTTCTACGGTTGCAGGCGAAATTTTTATTGGTGCTTCAAATACGGCATCGATAACATTTTATAAAACACCAAAAATTCAAATTAATGATCAATTAGTAATTGACGACAGTGTTACAATTTACGGTGACATTTCTGCAAATGATCTCAATATTAGTAACATTGACACAACCAATATTAGCGCGAGTGGAAACATTACGGCTAGTAACTATGTTAAAGCGACAAATGACATGTACGTTGGAGCCAGTAACACGATTCACCTTGAAGGAAATGATGGATCAGCCTCTTTTCAAGGAGATGTTTATCTTAAAAATGGAGCCAGTAACACGATTCACCTTGAAGGAAATGATGGATCAGCCTCTTTTCAAGGAGATGTTTATCTTAAAAATGGGGAAACTAACAAGATTCATTTATATGCCAGTAACGGTAATGCAAATTTTCAAGGAACAATTACAACTAATGATTTTACATCTACTCAAGGGATAACAACTGGCGGATTAAATACCAGCGGAGGAAACGTCGTTACCGCTAATGGCGGCATCGATGCGGGAAGTGGAAACATTAGAGGTGGAGCTTTTTACATTGGATCGGGAACTAGTAATCCACTAGCAACTCAATCTTATGTTACTAGCAACAGTTCAAATGTTGGCACCGCTTATAAAAATGATGCCAATCCTAATAATAATGTTGAAGGAGTACAATCTAATGCTATATGGCGAAAAGTTGATTTTGATCCAAGCGGTGCAAGTGATATTTGTCGATATTATGAATTAACAATTCCTTTAAGCATTGGAACGACAACTTCGGGTTTTGTAACTTTTCCCAGAGGTTTAGCAGGCGGACATTATGATAACTCCGGAGGTTTCAATCCTCCTGACGAATATGATCCTATTTCAAATAGTGCTAATTATGGCGCTCAATATTTTAGATTAGCCGGAACTTTTCCACTTCTTTGCGGAGCAGGCAAAAACGTAAGCGGAAATTTGTTTTACTGGATTTGGAATCCGACAAGTGACAATTTTGTTGGCTACGGTACTTTAAAAATTACTTTAACAGTTTTAATTCCATAATACTCCCGAACATTATATTCCGACAGGTTAATTAATAGGATGACTTGGAGTTTAAAATTACAAAATGGAGATTTAGCAATTGGTCCAAAAGGTTTAGAAACCGTCGATAACGAAAACAAAATGATTCAAGATTTAACTCTTGAGTTAAAACAACCTATGGGATCTGATTTAAACAACCCTTCATACGGTTCGTTAATTGATGGAGGCGTAAACTCTGATGGAGTCATTTACGAAAGTATTATTGGCGATACCGACTTATCAATGGTAGATTTAAGAGTAAGGTCTGAAATTTTAAGAATTGTAGGAAATTATCAATCCAGACAATTGGCTAGAGCGAAAGCTGACAAAATGAAATATAACTCCCAATCTTTGACCAAGGGAGAGGTTTTGGCCGGAATTGAAGCTATTGATATTAAACAAAATTTAGATAAATTAGATGTAAAAGTGCATTTAAAAAGCGCTTCTGGGTCTATTGAAACAATTGAAATTATATTAGGTTTATAATGGCAACGCAACAGCAAATTATTGATAATATTATTAATGACCTTAGATTTAAGGTCCCCTCAATGTCTCTCATTGAGGGAACTCCTGAGCGTAGAATTATTGAAGCGGTCGCGCAAGCCATTGCTGAAAATCAAATTGATTTAAATATTCTAAATGGTGGTCTTGATATTGACGCAAAAGTGGGCGCCGATCTTGACAATATGCTTGGCCTTTTTGGTTTTGGTCGACAAGTCGGCACAAAGGCCAGTGGATTTCTTAAATTATCTAGAAATACAAACGCCGATGCGCCATTGAGAATTCCTGCCGGTACACAATTTTTAGCCAAAGCTGTAAACAATGGGTCAGATGTAACTTTTATCAGTAACCGATCAGTTATTATGGCTGCCGGTACCAAGGATGTCATTGTGCCAATTGAATGCATTGAGTCCGGAGAAAAAGGAAATGTTCCCGCTAATACAATCACCGATTGGAACGGAGCCGCCATCGGGAGCATTGTCAGCATTAATAACGAAGCTCCAATCGTTGGAGGGACTAATAAAGAATCTGATGATCAATTAAAAGCTAGATTTACTGCTACCGGGCCATTCAGAAACCTAGCGGGGACCAAGGATAATTATTTAGCTTTAGCTTTATCAACATTGTCGAAAAAAGCAACAGTTATTGGACCGTCGTCAAAATACACAGAATACATTCAGGTGCCCGATTTGCCTGACAATGTTAGCGGAAATGGAAATGATTTAGAATATACCACCGCGTTATCAACAAACACAAACGCAAAATTTGTTTATGATAATTTGCCTTACCATGTATCTGATGACACAACTTCTTTAATTACAATATATACACAAGATGCCGACTTTGTAATGAACGTTACCCCCTCTACTAAAAACAGAGGAGACGCTTATCGAGAATTTCAAAAGGGTATTAATTCCAATCCCTTAAGCACAGCAACTCCAGTTATCTATCAACCGAATATTACATTTACAAATGTTTACACGGGTGACGAAGATAATATTCAAACAATTAGTCCAAAAGACGTTTTATTTTTTGAATATTCTTACCTTTCTTCTGCTTCAAGAAATGATTATTTAAGAGGAGTACTCAATTGCGTTGATATTTATGTAGATAACCTTGATGCGGTTTTGGCAAATGTTGTAATGGCTCGGCCGGGTAATTATGTTCCTGTTAAAAAATTTATTAAAGATGATGCGACAAATTACCTTTATTATAAAAATTTTAGAAGAAAAAACAGTACGCAATCTTGTCCAGTTCCCGGGCACGTTTATACGCCAATTTTAAATCAGCCACTTATCGAATTACCAAATACTATATCAACCAAATATGGAACATTTATTAAAAATGTTCATTATTGGGAAGTTGAAGATGTCACTGATTTAAGAGGGACCATTCGGGCTAGGAACGGCATTGAGTGGGCAATTAAAATTAAAGCAAAGTCTAGCACAGATACAGATGAGGGACCGTATAGTGGTCAATATATTACAGATAGTGCTGGGGCGAGCGCATCACTAGCTTTGTCAATTGGAGCAAGTGCAGATTCTGTTTCAGGTATTGGCACAATTATTAAATACAACGAATCAATTCTTTTTCCAGATTTTGGAAAACTGATTATTGATAGCGAACAAATTGGTTATAAAAAAGCTTCAGCTACTCCAACTCCATCAGATAGCGGGTGGCTTGCATTTATTGATTCACCATCAAGCTCCAATGATCAGGGAATATGGTTTGGGACTACTAACACTTTGCAAAAATACGGAACAAGCACTTTGTCTGCCAATTTAACCGCGACCGCAAGTGATGGATCGACATTTGCAGTTACATCAGGTTCCGGATTTCCAGTTCCTATCGATCAATCAAAACCTTTTGTTGTGTTAATTGACGAAGAATTAATTTCTTACAAATCGCTTTCCACTAATACTTTCACAATATTAGCAAGAGGCGTAAATGGAACCACAATCGCCGCTCATTCATTAGGAGCAACGGTCAGTTCATTCGCTTGCTATAACGATGGAGCATATCGCTGCAAAACTTCATACAGTTACACCACTGGTTCTGGCGGAGAACAAATTCCAACAACCCCTGATGTAGACAATTACTATTGGGAAAAAATTGGTAATCGCATCTTTTTGACTACTAGAGGTGACAATTCCACAATTGCTGATGCGCATTTAGCAAAAAGTAATATTAACACATTATTTGACGCTACTGAGCACACCCTTTCAATTGAAAATTATACATATAATGGAAATATTGTTACGCTTCAGGCTGCAATCGATAATGCAAAACAGGTAACTACGGATGTACTTGTACACGAATCTGTTATTAGATATTTTAAACCAGATATTACGGTCATGTATGATAAAGGGCAAAATCCAACAACTGTTAACAACAATATTGTCACCAGTTTAAAATCTTATTTTGATAATCAATACTTTGGTTCTATCATTCAACTTTCAGATATTTTACAAGTAATTCACAACACTAGTGGAGTAGACAATGTTAAATGGTCTAAAGACGATTTAACTAATTCTACAGACGATGATGGCAATCCTCGAAATAGATTGACTGAAGTTAATAAATATGGAGAAACTATAAAATATTCATTGCAAAAGGTTAGTATTGGCGAAGGCAATTTGGGCGGAACTCAACCAACGTCGTATTTATTTTATTTAACTAATTCAAATACCTCTGGTAAATTAAAATTTCATTATTTAAATAATATTATTGATGTCACTTTGGCTGGGCTTACAGCAACATCGTTAAATGCAAAATTGTCTTATTTTGCAACAGTTTCTGCAACCGATCCATCTGCTATGCCGACTGTCGATAATCCATATACAATTACTTACATCAACAATAGTGATATTAATGAGTTGACAATTACAAATCCTGAATTAATGATTGAATCAAGTACAGTTTTTAACAATGATTTCTTACTTGGCGATAATCAATTGGCTTCGTTGCCCTTACCACAGGCCGATAGCACCGATATTTCAAATATGATAACCATTAGGGTTAAAGCACAAAACACTTGGAACAAAGTTTAAATTAGGATTTAACAATGGCAAATGATAATCCTAAATATAGCGCGGTTATAGATCAAACATTTTTTGTGGAGCCTAATAAAAGCTCTCCAAATGTCAAAATGTTGATTGACCAAGGGTGGTTTCCTGAAGAAGTTTATGACACTTCACCGGATTCTGTACTTTCAAAATTCTTTGAAGCTTTAATGGGAATTAACGGCGTTGGATCTTTGCGTAAAACTTTTTACGAAGCAAGACTGGCTTTAGAAGCAACTCATTTGCAAAATTATCAATTAGAAAAATTTTATACTAATCCATTAAAATTTAGTAAAAATATTACAAGTACCCCATTTTATGAAAATTATTCTGAAGACCCTTTTGGAGTTTTAACTAGGGAACAATGGAATACTTTAAGGGCAAAAGACGAAAGTTATAGAAATAGAGTATTGGATTTTTTGCATGCAGCCAGACTTGGTGGAACAACAGAGGGAATCAAATTAGCTGCAAAATCTGCGGTTGGTTATGAATTAGATCTAATTGAAAATTATCAATATATGTTTGATCAACATAGCGACGATGTGATTGGATTAGATAATTATCATACAAACAAATCATATAAAAATTACGATTTGAATGAATTTACATTGATTCCAAATCAAGAAATTAGTCGAATTATTTATAAAAAAATTTCTTTTAAAAATTCTGCTCCGATTAGTACCGGTTCTATTATTATTCATTTTAATGGTGAATCTCAAGAAATATTTTTAAAAAATGGAACTATAACATCACTTGATTTTTATAATGCAATGATTAAATTTACGAGTATTGGCGCTGGAAATGTTTCAGTTAAAGGTTCTTTGATTTCAGGATTTGAAATTAAGTTTTTTAATAATTACTCAGATAGAGCAGATCAAAGTTTTAATGTAATAAGTAAATTATTTACTGCTCTAGATACAAAAAATTCAATTGAAGTCGACATTGAAAATTATCAATTTAATAATCCTTCAGATGAAATTGCTGGTATTAATCAATATGATCGACATTTAATTGATGAAGCAATTGATCGAATCAAACCAGTAAATTCTTATGGCAGTTACACTGTTGGTGAAAGTAATTATCAAAATCAAATTGTTAGCAAGGTCAGTAGTAGTAGCGCATACTATGAAGTAATCGACCATGTAACCGGTAGTAATAGAATCGCGTGGCCATCTGTAAGTAAAACAAATTGGATTAAATCAGATGTTGAACAAATGGCTCCAAAAGTACAAGGCGCGTCAAAACAACATTATCGAAGTTTTCATACACCGATTCAAGTTGCTGCTTATACAGAAAACGCTTTAAATGATAGTTCGTATTTATCTAATTTTTCTGCAATTGCTACAAATGACGGATATTCATCTCAACATATTGGTCCATTTAACAAGGCGTTTGCAGATGCGTTTATCAATGTTCCATTTTTACAAAAAGTGGATGCAAATACAATACACACAGCCAAGGATTGTTTAGCCGATTTTGCAGAACCACTAGATGTGACTTCAAGATCAGACGAATACAATGCAAGCTACATTAATGATTTGTATCCTGTAACTGACGACTTACATTCTATTATTCAAAATAATAATACATATACAAATAGTTACAAATTTTGGGCATCTGGAGAAAGAACATCGGGGTCTGAATATTTAGAAATTGATTTTGGATCTCCCAAAGCAATTAATTTTATTGCTATGCAAATTTTTAAATTACCTATTGATATTGAAATTGCATACGATCAAATTGGTGCCGGTTCTGTAAGAGATTTTAAATCAGTTATACCAGAGGCTAACAGTTTATTTGTAACATCTCTTTATTTCAATCCTAGTGAAAAAAGTTTACCATGGAATTATTTAACTTATAATTTTACAGATAAATATGGGCAAATTCCTTTTGTTAGGTATTTAAGAATTAAATTGACTAGAAGAAACGATTCATTTTTGTCTAAAAAATTAGATGGAACGGACAACCCTTGGCCAATTTTAATTAAAAATTTGAGGATAGGTCGAAATGTCTAGCTATTCAAGATCTGCTAGCTTATTTAGCGTTGGTCACAGCCTTGTCACTGTGCCCGTTACAACGGGTGCTCCAACTACTGCAAGTATTAAATTAAGCGGCATTGCAACAAGTCAAAATCAATTAAATAATTACATTTCTTCAACAAATGGTTTAATTTCAGCTTGTCAAGAATTTATGCTTCCTTCTGATTATATCAGAAGTGATCAAATTATTCCAGAATTAAATGGATTGCAAATTTTTGTTTCATCTATTAATAATTTAATAGGATCAAATGATACCGCTGCGATTACGTATTACCTTGATCGTTATGATCCAGCAAAATGTGGTTGGGTTAATCTTGCTAGCGGCACAGAGCAATTATTTATTGAAAATGAATTTAGAAACTATGTTAATACAAGTAGCGAAAATAATTGGTTTAATATTAAATTTACTCCAATTTCATTAAATTCAGATTGGTTGATAAACAAATTTAGATTTAGAATCTTTTGCAATTCCAATATTACTAAATTATATTATCAATCTCCCAATCCATTAAACAATGGAAAAGCTTTATTAGTTGATGGAGTAAATGCATTTACTCCATTGAATCAATCTGCTTCTTTTTGTTTTAGAATTTTATCATCAACAGTTGATGATAAAAATGATGCTTTTGATAATAAAATTCGTTCTTCAATTTATGTTGCAAATCCATCAAATGTAACTTCATTAAAGGATGATGAATATTGGTTATCTAAACCAAACCCTTCAAAATTTGCGGTTGAAAGTTTGTATTTCGATGTTAGTAAAAATGACGCTCCGACCTCTATTGATTCTGTATTTATTGATCCCATTACTCCAAATGTCTATTGCAATGTTTATTATTCTAACGACAAAAACGGCCCCGGCATCGACAGACAATCTTGGGACAATTTACTTTGGACTAGAATTCCAAGAAATTATAAAATTACTAAACGTCAAAATTATGTTTTTCCCGAGCCTGTTTTTGCAAAATTTATTAAAATTGAATTTTCTCATCTTCAACAGCAGTACTATTCAGCAGGATCTTTTCAAAAGGCAATACTTTATCAAAAATACCCCCAATGGGTTTTTGATTATTTTATTGCAGATTATGAATCAGAACGTAATAAAACATATGATCCATTTGTTAAAGGCGAATCAACAATCGATTTTGACGTTTATGATTTAGCTTTTAATTATTATAAAGGTGACATCATACAAACTTCAAATGGACCCATTGAAATTAATAATTTTGATAAAAATCAATCTGATCTTTTAGGAATTATTACCGATAAAAATAATTATAATTCTCAATTAATTGACTCGGCTACTTTGAGTCAAATTCAAACATCTTTGAGTCGCTTTGGTTCTCACCCTGCATCAAATGCAAACACGGATACCACTGTTGGCAAAGCAGCTAACCAACTGGCTTCAACTACTTTAGGAATGAATGTTACTGGCTATAAAATTATGACTGCTGAAAATTATCCGATTGAACAAACATCTAAAGCAGTTGCGAATCCCATGCTTGTATCAACATTAGACAGGGATTCCGTATTATTTGAAAAACATTTTCCGATTATGTCTTTTTATATCAAATGCCGCCATCAATATAGAGAGGCTTTGGCAAAATTTGAAGACAATAAGGCGTATTTTGTTGGAATTAATAAAATAGCATTTCAAAGAACAAATCATGTTTCTGTTTCTGATTCTGCAATGTATACTTATGGCATAGGCGAAGGATCGTTAAATGTTGAACACAATGATTTTGTTTTAATTAACGAATCTTGGAAAGCAAAATGACTTATAACACATTTGAAGAATTAGAAAAAATTTACAAAGACTCTATTTCTGATGATTTTTCAGATAACAATGGACTTTGGAATAATTATACAATGTATGATGTTGCCCAAGCAGATCGTTTAATTTTACAAAAGCATACAGACATCCGATCTTTCTATAAATCTTCAACAAATAGCATTTCTGTTTATGATTTGTATCAATATAAAGTTGGTACATCAACAGATGCGGTTTATTATTTAAGCGGAAGAACTTTAAACTCTGGATCAGGTAGCGTTCAATCAATTGGGTCTACAACAAATGAAAATTGGACTAGTAGCGATTCAACTGTTCTAAATGACAAAGTATTAAATGGGTTCTATGGTATCAATTTAACATGCGCGTCTGGAACAAAAAGTGCAACATCGATTTTATCTTCAAATATAATTGATATTTCAAATTTTGCTTCAACTGATTATATTATTGCCACTTTTCCAAATTACCCTAATTCAAGCATTACTGCAAGTACTTCTTATTTAGATATTTCGTCAGATGCAACTGGCTCATTTGCAGATGATAAAACAACATCGATTCCTTTTACTGGCCGAGTATCTGCAATTACTGGATCTTCTGGTAATTATGAATTTAAATGTTTGATTTCAGATTTAAATAATTTAACTTTAAAAAATTGCGACCTTTCTGCGATTACTGCTGTAAGATTTAGAATTACGGCAACTGGCAGTTGCAATTTTCAATGTGCAAGTATACGTGCCGTTAGCGCGGATTGGCGCAATTACCAATTAGATATTAATACTATTAATAATAAAATAGCAAAAACTCTTCCAAATAATTTTGCTGCATTTCCTAGTACAGATTTATTAAATAATAATTCTGTTTTTGTAAGAAGTTTTGATAAATTATTTACTTCTTATGATCCTAAAATTTTAAATGGTTCGATTGCGGCTGAAATTGAATTGGGCGACGTAACTTTAAGTCAAACCGGTACTACCGGCGCTAATTCAAACCAATTTGCATTTTATTTTAATTTAAATAATAAAAAAATTACTCAAATGAATCTTGGTGGTCCAAGTACAGGGGTTTCAACAACTGCAAATACTAATAATGCAACTGCAATTGGCTCAAGTACTTTGAATTTTGCAAGCGCTCCGGGTACAAATTTTGTAGTTGGTGCTTCACTTGCCGGAACGAATGTTCCGACTGGCGCAACAATTAGTTATGTTACAGGTAACCAAGTAATCATGTCTCTACCTGCAACTGCAACCATCTCTTCAAACACATCAATTACTGCAACAATTCCAACAAGTTTCAATCAAGGTTATTTAACCTCTGCTGGTCAAAATTTAGAAACGCTTGACAATTACTATATTAATTTAACTCAAAAAGATTTAAATTTATTAAATCAAAGCGCGCTTGATGCAAAAAATCAAAACGAATTAATGCAAATTATTAATTCAAATAAAATTGATTATTTAAAAATTAATTTTAATTGGTATAAAAATGCCAGCAGTTCTCCAACAAGTTACGCTGGATCAATTGAAATATCAGATTCATATTCTGGATCAACTGCTTTATATAGTTTTACAATTCCAACTTTTACATCTACGGCGGCAAATACAAGTGCTAGTACCTCAAGTGGTTCTAAAACTTTATCATTTAGTTCTGTTCCAAGTACTTTTAAAGTCGGGGCAAGTTTGTCAGGATCATCAAATATTCCTTCTGGGACTGTAATTGCCAATATTATTGGCACAACAACGGTTACAATGTCAGCAGCCGCAACTGGTACAATTTCTTCAGGAACGGCAATTACCGCAACTAGTGGAATTTTGTTAAATAATCAAAAAATTATTTTTAATCCAATTTTAGAAGATGATGCATTACAAATTTATTTGTATAGGTATAACGAGTATAATCAACCAAAATTGATTTATAAAACGGATAAAATTTATAATACATTATTATTTTCTAGATCGCGAAGCCGAATTGGTTGGTCGGCGTCCTTAATAGACGGAGATTCTTATATCAATTCAATTAAATCTAGAGGGTTAGTTTACGGCGAATATAAGACAAGGCCCATGCGTAGCAGAACCCCGGTTAAAGGCGCAAGATTGTTTGCGGATTATTCAGAAAATATTGAATTAATTAAAAGTTTATCTAGTTATAATAACAGCGTAATTTCAGAAGATAAAGAAAAATACAACAATACCATTAGCACTAAAACTTATTTATCCGCTAATTCTTTTGTAAAAGGTATAGTTACTAATGAATTTTATATTGAAGATGTTCAAGATATATATATCAATTTAAATCTTTGGTCTCCAACAAATGAATTGCAATTTGTTTTAATTAATTCTCAAAATAAATTGACACATTCTTTAATTCCAAGTTATTATAAAACAAATTCTTGGCATAATGTAAATGTTTATTTTAAATCTAATGATTTTATATGTGGTAATTATAAATTGGCTATTTTATTACCTTACACTAAAAATGAAACCCAATGGTGGATAAATCACTTATCAATTAAAAAAAGATTAATTAGTTGGGAAATGCGCTCTGATTCAAGTTCATTAATCAATTATGATTCAGAAAATTGGATAGATCTTGAAAATACAATAAATAAAATTAACGATGGAGTGATTTTTAATCAAAAAAATATTGATTTACAATTTAGAGCAAGGGCTAAAAGTCATTACGCTTCTATAGACAGCGTTAAAACGTTACCCGTTTATGCAACCTTGGGCAACTTTGTTTGGAGAGATGAACTATGAAAAAAATTCAAAATTTAATGTTAATTAATTTGCAACCACGATTAGGAATTAAAAGTATCAAAAATAAAAATTTTCCTAAATATTCAATTGCTTTAAACGAATATTACGATAATAATGGAACCATTGCCTCTCGTAGTACTCCAACTTTTAGAAATTCACAATTTGGTGATTATTATTTTGTTCCAAAATTTGATTTAACATTTACTGACCCAACTTTATGCAGGGTAAATTATCTTATTTCTTTTAATTCTAATAAAACAAACAAAATTGTTAAATGGCAATTAAAATTTGGAGACGGAGAATATATTGAAGGCTCCGGACCAGAAAATTTGATTCTTAATCAAAATTTATCAAGCACAGATACAGAAATTAAAGCAAAATTAGATTTAAATGGTGATTTTATAAAAATTCCTAGTGTCGGAACGCTTTTAATAAACGGATCGCAGGGAGATGAGTACGTTAATTATTCACAAATGAATATTAATTTGACTACTCCCGTTTGGTCATCGACCAAATCTTATGGTTACGGAACTTTGTACAAGGATGTTTCAAAAACTGACACAACAATTCAAATTAAAGAATTAGGAACTAACGCAGACAAATTTTCTAGTTCTGGATATCTTGTTGTTGACAAAGAGGTAATGTCTTATACAAAAACAACTAGTAATCCTGATACCGATAATAGGCCTGCTACTGGCACTGGTAATTTTTATAATCCAACTGTTGCTTTGTCAAGCGCACTCATTGCTCCTATTACCGATGATCGCGCTACCGAAACTGATGCAGACCAATTTTTAACATTGAGCAGCAACGTTACTTTGCCGCCATCAGGAACTGTTTTAATTGATAATGAACAGATAAATTACGATTACTTTGTTGTAACAATCTCGGATGCCTTTACTCTTTCAGAAACCGGTAGTGGCTTTGGAAATCTTCTGGTTGAAAACTTGGATTCACCTGCAACCAATTATCCTTTGGGCACAATATTAAAATTAAGCAATTTTGGATCAGCAACCGGAACCGGGTCGGAAATATGGAATGGATGGTATCAAGTTACCAATAATATTTTAAATACAGTTATAGTTTTAACGCAAATTAATTGGATTAGTAAACTTCCTGATCCGGTGGGTATAGAGCCACCGCTTTCAACTAATGGAGTGACAATTGAAAAATTAGTTGATGGCACTCTTATTACTGCTGGAAATAAATTAATCAATTTAACTAGAGGAGCAAATAATACAATCCCCGCAGTACACGCTGCAAATGCATCGGTTAAATGTTTAACCGCTAATAACGTAATAGAAACTTCAGGAAGTTTTAAAATTGGTTCGCAAATTAAAGATGCATCAAATACTGTGATACCAACTGAAACTTATATATCAAATATTAAACAAAATATTTATAATGATGGTTTAATTGCTTGCAATGGAACAACGGTGTCTGGTTTTATGACCGCTTTTAATTCAAATATGGTTAATAAAACAATTGTATTTTCTGATCAAACATCTGCAAAAATTACTGCTTATGATTCTTCAAGAAATCAACTTACAATTGATACAAATAAATCATTGAATAATAATTGGAGTTTTATAAATTCTATTTTATCTGAAGCAGCTCCCGCTGTTTATAAAAATTTTTATTATACGTCTGCTCCTCATAATATTGAAATAGGAGACTATATAACGTCTAATTCTTATCAAGTAACAGATGTGGGGCAACCGGTCATTATTGGTACTTTAACAACCAGTACGGGCGCCACTTTAACAACCGAGCTTACTTTTCTAAAAAACAACACTTATACTTTATATACAACCGGAAATGCATTTAAAACAAAAGAAATTATTAATGGAACTTTAACAGCAAACACGGCAGTATTTACAATTACGGGATATACAAACGCAAATACGATAACTGCCGTTTGTACACAATCTGGGTCGACAACTTCTTTGTCAAAATCATTTAAAATAAAATATGACGGTTTAACTCCATCATTTGACATTGTTTACGCAACGGCCTCAGGAACTACGTACAGTATATATACAACAGATAATCATACTTTAGCTGTTAATGATATTGTTACAATTTCTGATGCAAGAATTGCCGCGTATAATGGTACATTTACAGTAACTGCGATTGTAAGTCAAATCATAGATGGACAAACTATAATTAATCAATTTAATGTAGTTGGAAAAACCAGCAACCCTAGTACAATGGATCCTTTGACTGACGGTGTTACCGGATCTAACGGAGTTGTAACTAAAAATGCCAATGTTATGGTTGAAGTAACATTGGGTTCTGATTTAACAAGCTCTACTGGTGGTGCGCTTCCAATTTATAAAAATTATAAAATTTTAAATGGGCAGCAATTAACTTTAAATAAAGCCGTTAACAGCACCACTTCAAATGTTTCTTTTTGGACTCCGGGGCCAACTTTAACGACTTTGACTTGCACAAGAGGTCAACAAGAAACAATTGCAGCGAATCATTACGCAGGTACTTCGGTTGGCGAATTAGCAATTTATAAAAATGTTCCATACGTGTCAATACAAGCTCATGCCGCCACAACAACGACTCCTAATCAAAATTCTTCCAATTGGTTAAAAATTGATAATCAAGATCTAATTGTCACATTTAAAAATGTAACAAGGGGCGCTTTTGCAACAACTGCGGCGGGTTATCAAGCTCAACAGCCTATTAATGGAGTTATACAAACTTCTCACTATTATAAATACGATGGCGGCGGTGGTCAAAATGGTTTTATGCATGTTGTTTTAACAGGCACCGATAATCATAACCGAGATTTTGTTTATAACACCGTTGTATATCCAAAGGCTGACACAGAAAATAATTGGAATAATAATCTAACCTAATATATACATAAAATCTTTTTTAGTCATTCTTTGACTAATTGCCTGATCGGCAATAGCTCCATTAAAAATGGCATCGTGATATCCCATTTTGTCCAGAATAACTTGGCGCTTTCTGTCTTCAACAGAATTAGCCATAAGCAAAGTGTAAAATTTGACTGATTCAAATTCAGATGTTACTCGGTGAATGCGATTCTCTCGCTGAGTGTAGGTAGACCATTTCCATGGCATGTCGTAATGAATGCACACTGAGCCGACTTCTAGATTAATCGAATCTGAGCCTGCGTCAGAAGAAAGGAACACTCTGACACTCGGATCGGATTTGAATTTGTCCTCGGCCTCCTGACGTTGCTTAGAAGAGCCGCCATAATATACATGCGACACGCCCCACTCATCAAAGTACTTTCTAAGGTCGGGCATAAGGCCATTATTGAATGCGGAAAACACCGTAATCTTTTCATCGGCATGAACATCTGTAATCAATGATTGAAGCATTTCTAGCTTGGCGTGACCGTCATTAGTGATTTGGTCAACTCCAATTTCTGCCAAAAGCTTTGCTGCAATCTCAGATCCCGATTTCTCTGGCAGATCCCCTCCGTTTTCGATGGCGTATTCAAATGCCTCTTCAAACGCTTCGTATGTGGCGGCAGAGTTAGTAACCATACTCGGAAGGTCACAAACCATTTGCAGAATGGTAATTGCGGCAAGGATGTTCATATCATCAGGATCCGCCTTTCTGACAATTTTGCGAATTTTTTCATAAAGTGACCGTTGTTTGTCGTCCCAATCGATGTAACAAACTTCTGAAATAACACTCGGGAACATCTTGGCAATATCGGGATGAGTTTTATCTACTTGATGAATAATATGAGATGCTTTCAACCCCATCTTGTCAAGGTTATGCCATTCAGCAGGTTTATTGCGATCAAAGTAATCAAACCGCTTGACGTACTCATTTCTAAATTCTTTGACGGTCCCGTAAATATTTGGGTCAATAAGACGAACGCAATTGAAAAAATCCTCTGGGTTATTCTCAATAGGCGTGGCCGACATCATGTACTGACGAAGCTCGGCGCGAGTTTTATCCGCAGACACTTGTGGCGGCGGAGTAGTGTAAAAGCACTCAACTACCCCCTTATACATTTGCGATGAACGATTCTTAAGTTTGACGGGCATTTCGTCCCAAATGACAAGCACCTTCTTGCCTTCGACAAGATTTTTGATGTCCTCAGTATCAGTTCTGAATTTTTCGTAGTTAAGAATGATTACGGCTCGGTCAGAATCGGCCTCTGCGTAAAGTTTTTTACGTTTGGTCTTATCCCCTGTAATAACCGCAGAATCAATTCCTACTAGGGTCTGTAGGCTTCTCTGGACGTTTACCTTGTTATGACTCTTGGCGACAAACAGAGCAAGATCAAAATTGTGCTTGTCGTAATGATATTTGATCAATGCCGACGCGCAAATAGTTTTGCCAGCACCAGTTGACCATTCGATAACTCCGCCATCAAGATCTTTAAGAAAATTGAATCCTTGAACTTGAAAAGGTAGAAATCCGTTGATTGTGTTTTCAAACGGAGATTCAATCGCAACTTCTGGAACATTGTTCAATGATAAATGCTTATCAATATTTGGAGTAGGGTCCTCTGTCCAAACGATTTCTTTGCCAAGCTGTTTACAAAGCTCTGTGAATTCATCAATACGAGCAGTTGAGACTGTGCGATATCGACCAATGAAATTCTCAACGTCATAGAAAAATGACTCGTCAAAAGCATTGACAAGCCATTGATCTACAAATTCGGGATGGCGATCAAGGATTACAAAATCCTTCATGTAATCGGCTCCCTTCTCGTCCATTTCAAGAAGAAGATCCGATGTTAATAATTTCACTTATCTCTCTCCGCTGAAGGTAGTCCGGGCGTTTGTAACAATTCTTTGGTGCGACCTAAAATCTTTTCCCACATCTCAGGAGGGGCAACTTCTCTAATGGCTTGAACAAAAGCATTAAACTGAGTCTTAACTTCATCTAGTGCAGCGCCATCATGGGTGCTGTCCATCTTCTCTTTCAATTGTATCAGAGTCGCAACGTCTTTGACTTCAACTGGTACATCGCCATTAAGAAGAGCTTCAAATCCTTTTTGGATAGCTACATCGATATAAACACGCCTTGCGATGGCACCTTGAACACCTTCTTCAATGTCCGCCTGTGCCTCTTCCGCTTCTTTGGCAATGATTTGACGAATAGCGGCTTCTTCATAATTCAAATGATTTTTAGCATGACGACCAATTGATTGTCGATTAATACCAAAAATTCTACTGATTTCAGAATAACTAGTGCCAAGAGCAATCATGCGATCAATGGCTTTAGCAAAATCACTAGAGCAAACATTGCACCTAGGATCCCTGTGATGAACCGGGGTCTTGACTTTGACCTTTTCGATCTTGTTACTGTTGTCGTATTCTGGTTTATTGAATTTAGCCATGATTCATTATACCATACTAGCGATAGTATGAAGCCCCGTTCTTTTTACGCTGAGCATCGCTATTGACTTTTCTACCATCAGGATGCGTTCGGTTGTAGATGCCTGCGACAATAGAAGGATCGGGCGTACCAATGGCAGTGTAAATCTCTCTTCTCTTGCGCTGATACAGATGCTCTTCAAACAGGATGGGATCTTCGCCCTTGATGCCTTTAACCTTGCCCTCGCCCTGATACCACTTGTGTCCATTTTCGCATTCAAACTCTGGAAAATCAATGACGAGTTCATTACCCTCTTCGTCTTTGATTTTTTGGGAGGTGGGGTTTTTATTACCAGTTTCCTTGCCTTCTTTTTCACACTCGCGGCAAATTTCCTTCTTTGCATCTTCTCTTAGAAAATCATCTGCAAGTTGGTTTAATTGAGTATTTGTATACTTGCGTCCTTCTTCATACTCAAGACCTTCTTCATAATTATTCCATCGATTATGCCACGCCATTGAGCTTCTCCTCTGCAAAATAATGATCCGATAACTGCATCATTGCTTGCTCAACATACTGACCAACAGAAACAGTAGTAATACCCATAATCTCTGCAACGTCCTTCTGCTTCTTATCTAAAATGACGTTGTAATAAACAGCTTCTCTTTTTCTAGCAGAGAGCGTTTCTAGTGCGTCATGTAAATCCCATAGAGAAATGTTGATTGTTTCTTTGGTTTTATTTCCATCTTTGTCTTGCGCCCAATATGAATGTTCAATTGTATGAGTTCCATTTTGAGCAAATAACTCTTTAAATGTATAGTAATGTCTATACACTTCTCTTAGAACACGATGCTTTGGGATCGGTTCACTTAGTTCGCTTTTCAATTTTGTATCCTAACGCTGTAAGGCCAACTGCGAACGCATCACTATGATCGAACACTTTTTTCCACTCTGGTTTAAATCTCTCAACTGAAGGTAATAATTCAATTACCCCGTTTCTTACGGCAACTTTAGTCGCCTTTCCACTTCCACCAATGTTCTTTTTTACTGTTGATGCTGCAATTTGCTTGATTTCTATTCCACTTTGAATGGCAACTACTTGTACCGCTGTAATAGCAGCCATAGCTTTTTGTCTGTGGATGACATTACCTACATTGCCGCCCGTAGGTGGCACAATTTCATTTACTATCATATCAGGTTTAAATTCTTTTATAAAATCATTTGTAGCATGCGCCCAATAGGCAATAATCCTCAAACGATGTGCCTGATAAGTTTCATCCTCCTGTTTTTCAACGCCCTTAATTCCTGATCCCGGCAATAGGTCCATGCCGGACATAACCTCTTTAGGCCCAGTTTCAAGCAAGGCATACCCCATGCGGTCAGCGCCGGGGTCAAATGCCAAAACTCTCATAAAGAACCTCTGATGGGTAACTCCCACTCTTCTGTTGCATCAGGAATCGTGCCGTTCTCCAGACAATCACTAACATAGTGCCATTTGTCATAAATGGTATCAATTAATGGCTGGTTACGATCAAAAATAAACTCTTTTAGTTCGTGGGGAGAGTCCTTGTTTATAGCAACGATAATTGCTTGATCAAGATCAAAGAAGTCCATATAAATATTCATCTGGCATTCATACTTTGCTGCGGACCATGCTGGAAGTTCTGTACGCTTGAAGTCAAAACTGCCCATTGTCTTAAAATCGACAAGGAACTCACCTTGTCCGGGAATCTTGACCGGAGCGATATCGGCAGAACCACGACACCAATTGTAAGCTTTAGGCTTGCCATCCTCTTCTGCCCAAACCTTTTGACCAGAACGCTCAATGGCGTCCCAATCAGCATAACCAAGTAGTTCAACAACAATGTGTTGAAGATATCCGTGCCAAAAATGCCCGACTTGGAAAGTTTTCCTCAGTCCAGCGCCAATTGGGTCGCTTTCAGTATTACCACATGCCTTATCAAATAGTTCTCTAGCAGAAAGTGTGCAGTCGCCAGAAGGGTGCCATGCGTTATCCCCCTTCTTAGGTTCATACTTGTAGTTCCATTCAAAGTCGCCCGTTTGCTCAATGGCTCGGTCAATGTGTACTGCAAGCTTTGTCTTTGAAACTAACTTGCGGGCCATGCTATGTTTTGTTAACTTAATCGCCATATGATTCCGTATCGTCTGCGACCCTGCGAACTACCAGATCAATAAATCCCTTACTGTCTGCCAGCCGTGAGTCTGGTTTATAAAAACGAAGTGCAAGAGCTGGTTCTAAACCTGACGCCCAAGCCTCGTCTGCAATCTTTTCCATTCTAGTTACTAAGGTTGACTTAGCAGGTTTCTCAGCATCGCCAGTAGTCTTACATTCAAAGAGTATACCGCCGACTCTAGCATTGCCGACCTTGACATCGCCAGCATCGTGATCCGCTGCGCCTGAACTTGGGGATCTACGGCCTTCATAACATTTAGCAATGAATTTTTCATGCTCTACTGACCTAGCTTTCTTAGTACCTTTACGAGCCATCTTCAATGGCCTCCATTGATGGTTTTACATTTGTAATTGGCCCAGAGTCTTTAACCATTGCTTCAAGAACTTCCTTGCGTAAAGCTTCTTGCACTTTTGGATTTTCAATTACAAATTCTGCAACTGAAGATTTGCCTTGTAGCTGATTCTTTTCGCCGGGAAAAGAAGGATGTCTGTACCAAGCTCCTGCCGTTTCAATACAGCCAAGCCTAGTTGCAACATCAACAACATCTGCACCCTTGTCAATGCCAACCTTACGGGTTGATGTGTCCATCTTGTAATAATCAAATTCTGCGGTACGGCGAGAGCCTTCGCTGAACTTGTTACGAAGGATAGTAGCCTTAAGCCTATGACCAACCTCGGCCTCATCCTTGTTCTCTAACTTTTCTCTATAAAACTCAGCGGCCTTTAGCTGAACTCGGATACTGCAACTGTGCTTAAGTGCGTGTCCTCCGGGTGAATCAACTACTCCAGCCATACGAGCATTCATCTTATCTCTAATTTGGTTGATGAACATGATGCCAACATTGTTTTTCCAAGCTGGCTGTAGAACATTATGTACGCCCCAAGTAATAAGACCAGAACGACCGCCCTGTGCGGGCTTGCCATCAATTTCTGCCTCTGACTCACGAAGCAATGCGCCAACTGAGTCAAACAGAATAAAATTAGCTCCGCCTGAAACGATCTCTGCAAGCATGTTAAATGCTTCTTGGCCGTTGTTTGGGCGAACGACTAGTAGATCGGAAGTATTAACACCGTGACGCTCGGCCCATGCGGGATCAAACCCCGGCTCTACTGCAACAATGGCGCAAAACTTGCCCATTGCCTGAGCGTTAGCAATTGCATTAAGCCCAATAACTGATGACTTACCAATGTCCGGTGGTCCAAATACCTCAATCAAATGACCCATCGGCCAACCGCCAGTGCCAAGAGAATAATCAAGGCTGAGTGAACCGGTTGGAATTACATCAAGTGGCCATTCTGCATCTCCTGTAGAACCGGCCTTGTGTCCGTACTTTTTTTCAAACTTTGCTGCTAAATCTTGTGCTTTTTTAGTGTTTGCTGTCATTATTTCCTTAATACCGTGGCGTCATTAAATTTAACACCTTTTTCTGTTTTTGTCAAGCTAAATATACCCGGAGTCATTTCCTTCCATACAAACTTATATGCATCCCAATCCTTCGGGAAAACAACAAACTCTACGGCCTCGCCTTGATATTCAATATTGACGATACCCATTGCTTTGCCATCCTTCTTTGTGTACCTTTCAACGCAACTAGATACGACGCCCGGAAGTTTAACAATGATTCCATCTTCGCCGTATTCCAGATCAACATACTCATCACATTCGTCAACCATATCTTGATTGATTGCAAATACCTGATTGGTTTCATCGGTAAGGATGACGCCAAGCATCTGCCGCTCTAGCTTTTGCTTTTCGCTTAAAGAGATGTCACGGGTTTCGTAATTATCCCATGCGCCTGCGTCGTACAAAGCAGGGATCCTGTTTGCTGTAACTGTCTGTCGGGGTGAGCGAACATTATATGGCTCACCTTTCTTCTTTGCATCCTGCTTGGCCCACTCCCAAAGATCCTGCTCTTGATCAATAGCGTCTGACAACTTTTCAGGCGATGTAATGTCATACTTTTCTCTGAATTCAATAATCCGCTCTGCTGCATTCTTGCCGATTCCCTTGATGTTGAAGAATCCAAAAACGATTTGATTGTCAACGACAGCGATATCCTTTTGCGACTTAAGGATATCTGGTGGCATAACATTAATGCCCATTCTACGACCCTCGGCAACATACTCGCCAGCGGCATCGGGATTTGTTCGAATACAGGCCATCAAGAATTCAGCGGGCGCAGTGTACTTAGCGTAAAGCGTCCTGAAGGCAATCGTGGCATATGCAATAGCATGTGACTTATTGAATGAATACTTAGCAAAATCCTCCAGCTTATTCCAAATGATGTCAAGGGTGCTTTGATCAATATAATTTTCAAGACACACCTGAACAAACCCGCGATCCTTCCATTCACCCTCACCGTTGTAAAGTGCGACCATCTGCTCGGGCTTCTTCTTACCAAGGATCTTACGAACTGCATCGGATTCAGAAAGCGAATAGCCAAGCTTGTTAAAGAAAGCAATAACCTGCTCTTGATACAAGAACCATCCATAAGTTGGCTCAAGGATATCCTCAAGAATTGGATGATCGTAACTTACTGCTTCAACACCATTACGACGATTGATGAATGACTGCGGCGCACCGGAGCGAATTGGACCCGGACGGTTCAAAGAAACAATAATCCCAAGGTCTTCGATAGATCGCGGCTTGAACTCCTTACAAAGCTGCCTAGCGTATCCCTTCTCAATTTGGAATACGCCCAGAGTCAATCCCTGATCAAGCATCTCCCACATTTCAGTTGGGCCGTCATCAAGCTTTGACCAATCAATAATATTGCCCGATTCATTCTCCCATTCCTGCAATGTATCAAGGTTGCGAAGACCAAGAAGATCCTGTTTGACGAACATGCGCTTATCAACATCGGCCATTGGAAAACAGGTTACCTGTACTTCCTGCTGACGGTTCCACATGCATGGAAGCTCGTCGTTAAGAGGCACATCGGCAACAACAACTCCTGATGGGTGAACGCCATATCCTGAAATACGCGATGTAATGATTTCAACAATATCAAGCCAATATTTACGGCGATCATTGTCGGCCCATTCAAGAACCTCATCGCCAACATGATCCATAACATAAATAGTCTTGCCGGGATCAACGTCTTCTGACCAACCAATTGAGTCTGATCCAAGAATGTCAATATCGGGAACCTTGTCAATGATCTTTTTAAGATCTTCCTTCTCGTCCCAAGAAATATTGCAAGCCTTGTAAGTCCTGTCTAGTGCAGCCTTAGGTTTAAGACGGGTAATTGTACCGATGGTCTTGACGTTATCATCGCCCCATCTGTCCATAAGGTATTGGCGGACGCGCTTACGCTCAGCCACGGGAAAATCATTATCAATATCGGGGTAACCATCTTCACGACCCGGATTGTAAAACCTTTCAAAAATTAGCCCGTACTTCATAGGATCGATATCTGTAATGCCAAGGGCATAAGACACGATTGCTCCTGCGGCAGAACCACGACCGGGGCCGCGCTTGATTCCGTTCTTATTGCAAAACTCGCAAAAGTCCCATGCCTGCAAAAAGTAATGCTCTAGTCCGGCATCAAGGAATACTTCCATCTCTCGGCCTGCGCGATCCCAAATCTCAGGGCCGGGATCTCCGTACCGCTTATGCAAACCGTCTTCGACCAACTGAAAGAATAATTCTGCGGCTGACCCATCGTTTTTAGTCCATGGGCAATCTTTAGGAATGAAAGTTGGAAGGTGGCGGTTAACCTCAGGAAGAGATGCATTACATTTATCTGCAAGATCTTGTGAATTGCGCAACGCCTCATCAATCGCTGACTCGGGAAGATAATTGAGTGATTCACGAATCTGGGCCTCGTCTTGAATATAAAGCGACTTAGGGTGCCACATCTTGCGATCCTCAGTTGGCATATAAACATTTTCGCCAGTTTGCATAGCTACAAAGGCGTCATGTACCTCGTATTGTTCAGGACTGGCAAAGTGCGCGTCAGTCGCATAAATAAGCGGGATGCCTCGCTCCTGCGCAATCCCGACAAGAATGGTGTTAAGAGCCATATGCTCTTCGCCGGGGTAGGTATGAATTTCAATATAAAAATTGTCCTTGAAAATCTCAAGATACTTATTGAGCGGCTCATAAGGATCACCATTCATAACACCCTGAGCAACCAATCCTTGAATGCAAGCAGAGGTTGCAAAAAGACCTTCGCTACGCTTCTTAAGCATATCCCAATTAACCCGGCCTACAAATCGATAATTGCCAGAGGCATCGTCAACAAGTCGCCAAAGATTACGAAGACCCTCATCGGTCATTGCACCAGCAATGAAATGAGCCTGATCGCGCTCATGCTTTTCAAACTTTGCTTTAGTTCCGTGATAAAGCTCGCAACCAAACACGGGCTTAATATCAAACTCTGCCATTGTCTTGGCAAATTCAAGGTGACCACTAACTGTGCCGTGGTCGGTAATGCCGCAACAATTGCATCCAATCTCAATACAACGCTGTGCAATTTCTCTCGCAGTTGCTAGACCGTCTAGTGCTGAATATTCTGTGTGATTGTGAATTGGTGCAAATGTTGACAATTAATTTTCCTTTTCGATCATGTTTTCGTAAGCCATAATACCAACAATCACACCAAGAATAAATGCTCCTTCTTGTCCGTGACCGTCTTTACTGCGAATCCATTCCATCATAGCATAAACGGCAGATTCATCTAACCCAATTGCTTCTAAAACGAGAGCTAGGGCATCAATTTTTCCTTCTATGTCATCTCCAGCATGGACCGCACCGAAATCATCGATGCGATCCATGGCAAAACGGAGATGCGATCTATTAACTGGCATTTGCGCTGTTAGCAAAGCGCTCCTTCAGTCGATCAAACGACTGACGGCTGTCCTCTACGCCAGAGGCGGTGCTAACAGGTGCAGCAACCTTTACAGGTGCCTTGGCAGCGGGCTTCTTACGGCCTCCGCCAAAGCGCTGCTCAATATGCTCAATTGGAGTAACAAGCTCCTCGTAGCGTTCCTTATCAGAAAGCTCATGAAGGCGCTTGTCCATGAGAATCTGTCCGACAAGCTGTGCAGCTTCAATGTCAGCCTTCTCAGCAATTTCACCCTTAACATCCTGAAGTTCATCAGAAATGTAAGTGATGCCATCAAGGTTCTCAAAAAGACCTGATAGATCAACTTCCATGTTGGGGTAATGAACGAAATCGTAACGAGAATTAACATCCTTGCCACGACGAGTTACCTCAATGGGAAGCTCGCTTAGCGGACCCTGTGACTCATCAAGTGAGCCGAGGGGCGACCATACGAGAAATGCTGACTGAATAATAAGTCCGATAGTCGGCTGAGTGACTTCCTCATCGCCATCATCGGTCTTACGGGTAAATGTGTCGGTCTTAACTGTAAAACCAACGGGCTTCTTACGACCCTTAATAACCTCAAACTCAGGCTCAAGCTCAAGGGCAACACCAATGCAACGGGTGCGAGGCTTGTTACCAAGACGATCCTCAAGATCATCATATTCCTCACTACCTGAGATTGGATCCTTACGGGAAATGAAAGACTCATAACGGGTATAAGTCTCGCCATTGGCCTTTTCTGCCGTCCCTACGGGAATAAACTCATGTAGGTCGGCAACAACTACGCCATTGGGATCCTCGGCCTCAAAACTAGAGAGAACAAGAATGTACTTCTTCTCGCCATCTTCGCGCCAACGGATCTCGGGGGCAAAACCACGAACCTTCTTGCCGCCCTTGCGGCTTGCAGCCTGTTCAACTGCACCAAGGCCCCTACGGGGCTGATAATTCGGCATATTAATTCCTTTCGTATTTATGGCCTACAACGAGGCTCTTTACCGATTTACAAATATGAATATATCATACTTTTTCATCAGATTCAAGGGCTTTATTTAATTCAACCCTTTCATCATCAGAAAGTTGTTGCGCAGAGGTCTTATTAAACCTCTTCATGACAGAACTAATTACGCTGTGTTTTTCAGCGGATAAAAGTTCTGTTTTTTCAACACCTGTATACTTTTTCATATAAATTATGTGTCAGATCTATATAAAAATGGGGTGATTATAAAGCCCAATTGTTACTTCTGGATTTTCGACCATGCGAGTCTCGCCAATATCGTCTTCCCATGCAATTTCCATTTCCATAACCGGAACGTATCGATCTAAATATTCAATAAGGTCATTGCGCCATTTATCACCGGCTTGATCATTGTCTTGAGCAAGAATGATGCCGGGTTGCCACCGTCTCAAACACTTCATTTGTTCTTTACTGACAGTGGCTCCAAAAGTTGCTACTGCGGGAATATCCAATGATGCCAAATACAAAACGGTTGGAACAGATTCAACGACAACGATGGGTTTGTCGTACTGAATCGCCAAATCTAATCCGTACAAAGTTGTCTTTTTTGGAAAATCTCCAGTATTAGTGTACTTAGGCACCCACTTTGGTCTTTCACCAATCCAACGATTTTGCCAGCCGACTAGCTTTTCCTGCCAAAAATGAGGAAGTACAATTGATTCAGATACAAACTCTTGATCATTTAATTTACGAACAGTATTTGTATTAACGCCAAGGCGGTAAGTCTTTCTTACTTTTTCAGTGATACCCCGTTCTTCAAACCATGGATGATCGACTTCTTCCCACATCCAAAGCACATGCGCATTGAACCATGGCAACGTAGATTCCTCCTCGCGATCTTTTTGAGTCATCAAACGATCTATCTCACTGAGGAAATCTTCATCGCTTTGAAATGCCTTAGATGCAAATTGACGTAGCCATTCAACGGCTTCACTTTCTTCACAATTGCGAATCGCCATCGTAAGAGAAAGTAAATTCCCGCCACCGCAAACGAAACAGTTGTACACTTTCTTTTCACGATTGATGGCAAATTTGCCGGTGCGATCACCGTGCTTATGCAGGCTCCAAGGGTCGGGGCATTGGCCCCAATCCTCTCCGCTTTCATTGTGACCCATTGGTTCAAATCCAATGGCGTTCTCAAACTCGTCTACATCAATATCTTGAACAATGTCAAAATAAGCTTTCATTTTTTCTTTGCTGGAATAGTTTTGATTAGCTCTTGTACTTCGTCAAAAATGCGTTTTGCGTCATGCTCGTCAGTTTTACCACATTCGCAATATGTTTTCCATTTTCTTGTTTTTGGATCAAGAATTGCATCAGTTGGTAATTCGCAACGGTGACAAGATAGAGCTAAATCATATGCTCTTTGTTCACGTTCATCAACCGTCATTATCTACCGGGCCAATCATGTCAAAACGACAACCATGAGAAAGTTGCACTCCTACTTCCCAAGTTTCGTATGAATAATTTCTTGATGCGAGGGTACCAACTTGAAGCATATTACTATTGCGCATATCCTTACTTGCCCAAAGACCAAGTGAGAGAGTGGCAACTTCTTCAATTGCCGATGACCCCTTGCCCTGTTGCATCTCGGGCATTTCACTAGAATTCATAACTGAACGATTGAACTGGTGAACAATGAAAATCGGAATCTCATCCGAATAATTACGAAGATCATTTACGACTTCAAAGTAATCTCCCGTATTATTCTGCGCTCCAAGGTTTAGACCCTTGCGATTTTCAATGTACTGAAGCTGATCAATAAAAATGCAAGATGCACCAGCATTGATAGCGCGCTCAACCATGCGCTGAACTCCACGCTCACCCTGATCGGGCTTTTCAATCTTAAACTGACCACGCTCGTCCATAAATTCAGAAGCGTCCTCGATAGCCCTGCGATCCTCTGGCATAAGACAATTTTTGAGATACTTCCAATATGGAACATCTGCGGCCATGCAACGAAGACGCATATCACTCTCGTTTGCGGGAAGCTCCAATGAATAAAGATAAGGAAAATGCTCGTCCTCTGACACAATGTTGTTAAGGACCATCTTAATCGTCATCCAACTCTTATAAGTTTTAGGAGCCGCGATTAGGAACGTCACACCTTGCATGCCGTTAAAGTGATCATCAATTTCACGGAAACCAAGACTTGGGCCGCGACCCTGAAGAGCTTTCTTGTCGTACATGGCCATAGCTCGGTGATAATCGCCTGATCCAAAAACCTCGCCCCGCTTCAAAGTTAAGTCGGCAAGATCCCGACCAGCGCGAAGCATTTCCTTGGACACCGCAAGCGGCTCTACATTTGCAAGCTCAGCGATATTACGAATTACGTCGCGACCATAGGTGCGAATGTACCGCTCTCGCATACGGTTAATTAGATCTCCAATAACCGTTTGAGTATCACCCGGAGCAATACCGAACTCATCTTGAATGACTGCGGGAGTGGCCGGTGTGCCATAATCCCGAATGTAATTCATTTGCCAATCAAAAATGGCCTTGATATTTTTGTCTTCGATGATGTCAGAAGACACTTGTTCGGCTTGAAGGTGGCCAATTGATTCTGGCTTTCCTAGATGATGAAAAATCTCTTCATCAAGATCAAGGTACGTCTGGGTAATGCTCATGTAATAGGCCTCGTTTCTCCGTTTGCAATAATTTCCATTTCTTGGAGTCCAATAGACTCGCGTCTATCTGTCCCCTTTACTTCCTGCCTAATCTGCTTTGCAGATAATAGCGAATACGTTCTAGGATAAGCCGCATGTAGCGTTTCCTGATCCATGTTCGTAGTCATTATAGTAGGAAGGTTATTGTTTGTCCGATGGCGGATAAGGGCTTCTAATTGAACGCCAAAGAAAGCCCTTTGAGCCTCTGAAATCGGAGGTATTACTTCATCCAAAATTACAAAACCTGATTCACGAATACGATTTGCAATGTAATCTGAATCATGCCTATCAAATGCAGCCGCCATCTCAATAAACGGAATGAAATATACCGACTGGTTCTGTTTAATTAGTTGCTTGCCAATATGGGTGGCTGCGAAAGTCTTTCCGGTTCCAAGGGCAGAACTGTAAAATTCGATTCCGATTCCTTGCTTGAAAAACTGTTCCCAACCATTGAGATATGTATCAACCACAGCCTTGGTGTCTTTACAGCCGTTCCATTCGTCCCACGAAAGACGCTGGTACTGCTCACCAATGTTGGCAACTAAGTAACGAGCGCGGAGTGCCATTTGTGCATCACAGTCGCATTTATGCTCTTCGCCCATGTAACGGTAGGTACCGTTGATCCTTTCCCTAACTCCGCCGGAGCCGGGGATAACTTCCATTCTAGAATCACAGGTCGGACACTGGTCTAGCGGTTGCTTAGACTTAGCAAGCTTGTTAGCTAGATCATATTCTTGATCTGTAAGATTCTTGAGTTTATAAGTTTTATCCTTCAGTGTTATTTGCATTTAAAACCTCTAATACCTTTTTGATTCGATTGTTAACAATTTTTTCATGATCGGCGCCCTCTGTTAACAGGGGTGTGTATTCGGTTAAATTAAATGCGTTAAATGCAGATTGCAAATTCTTTTCTAAATTTACAACCCTCTCATCTTCTGAAATATCCAGAGGGCTTAGATAAAAAATATCATCATATTTCATCAAATCAATATAAAAACATGCAAAAATTCTCATGGTCGCCTCTACCCTTTGAGCAAAATCATATTTTTCAGCATCAGTGTGTAAAAAACTATAGTCTGTTTCTAATGATTGAACGGCGTATGATGAGGTTTCATAAAATGTTCCACATGTAATGATGTGATCATATTCTTTGCTTTCAAAAGCCTTTCTTTCTCTAGCAGCTCTTTCTAATGCTACATGTATGTTTCCTACATAAGCAGCATTAAATCCTAATGATAAAATCGTATCTTGTTCAACATCTTGAACATAATTATCAATAATTAAAGTTTTTTCATTTTTAGAATCAAAATGCTTTTTAATAGCATTTGCTAATTCAGTTTTGCCTGAACCGGGAACTCCTGATAAACCAATTCTCATTTATAATTCTCCTTTTCGATAATTTCAAGCATGGTAACACATGCTTCGACATATTGCAATCTTTGTTTAGAAATGCGCTTTAATTCCCTTGCTTTACGGGCAACATCTCTAATATCTGTAGTGGTAAATTTTCTGTCACCGCTAGAATCTCTTGGAAAATCAAAAAGACCCTGCCGCTCCCATCCCCTAAGTGTAACAGAGGATTTGCCCAAAAATCGAGCAAGGTCGGTAACAGTAAAAGAAAATCTCCCTGTCATTTATAGTTCGTCTTCCTTGGCCTTTCTAGGGGCAGCAAGTTTAATTGTTGGTTTTCCTTCATAAACGTAATCTTGAATAATCGCAATTTGCTCATCTGACAAATCATCTAACGGACGAAGTTCGCGCTTAGGCTCTGGAATATGAGTTACCACTTCATAAAGCATAGGATGGTCTTGCTTAAAACGTTCATCATCAAACATGACTGGACCAGATGCAATCTGCTTTTGATAAACCATACCATCTTCATGGTTAACAAAAGTAAAAGGCATGTACTCTGGGTTCTCTTTGAGACGAACATCAAAACCATTCTCTACTTCTGTAGCCGAAAGAGGCGTCCAAGTTGGATACAGCTTTTCAGCCTGCAAAATTGCGTCTGCAAGTGTCTCTGCATCAACGTTGACAATTTTCTCTGCAAGAGTCTCATGGCTCTCGGTTGCAATCTTGAAAAACTCTGCTCGATATTGAGTTTTAGCCTTGTCCCACTCTTTTGCTCTTGAATGAGCGAGTCCAAGTTCTTTTGTAATTTCTTCTAGTTTGTTCATTTTACCTCAATTGCCCATTTTGTTGGTCCGCCACATTTGGGGCAAACCATTTCTTCTTTATCTGATTGAGTCTGCATTGTATTAGACTCGTTTTCTTTCCACGCGCATCTATATCTTTGCGCAAGTTCTTGATGACGGCATGAACCGCGATATGAGTAACCTGCGCATTCGCAAATATGATCTTGTTGCTCTCCCCATGGAGACACCATGACCGTGTAATACTGATCTTGGTTACTGGACTCAATCCGAATTGGATACCAAGCATCTGCGGATACGCAAATCTGATAAGGTGTAATTTCCATAAGTTGAGCATATCACATTGGAAAAGATTTTTCAAATTTATCAAGTCGACTTGTTATCTCAGAAAAATTGTGGTACCCTACCGAACGGGCGTTGAAAGTACAGGGCCAATAGCTCGCCACTTTGCCAAACGTCATTTAGTCCGTTAGAGGGACATGTGTTTTTCGCTCTTTGCAGTATTTTGAGCGAAAGGGAGGCGGTGCCTTGGATAGTTTGTGCTATTCTCGGAGGGCTACAACAGGGGTTATTGAGTAATTAGTATTAACTCAGGCTTCCACTAAAGATGAATGTAAACCAACGAAATAATGTCTACCAAATAAAACTGAAGGAAAGTTATGAATCAAGTAACAGAACTAAATACAACTAATGAAGTAAGTCATGATTCATCTTTAGAGATGAGTGAGTTCGCTAAGACCATTTACGAACAAAAATATGCTTGGAAGGATGAAGAAGGTAATGTAATTGAAAATTGGGAGGATACTGCTCGTCGTGTAGTAAGTAATGTCCTTGGTGCTCTTGGCTATGATGAGGATAGTGTCGAGTTCAATAAACTTTTTGGTTACGTTCGGGATAGGAAGTTTATTCCCGGTGGTCGTTATCTTTACGCTTCCGGAAGGGATCTACATCAGACCCAGAATTGCCTTCTCCTTAGGGCAGAGGATTCTAGGGAAGGTTGGGCGGATCTTCTTGCCAAGTCAGCTATGGCTCTACAGACAGGTGCTGGCATTGGTATTGATTATTCCGATATTCGCCCATCAAATACCCCTATTAAAAGGACTGGCGGAGTCGCATCCGGACCTATTCCTCTAATGAAGATGGTTAATGAAATTGGTCGCGGGGTTATGCAGGGTGGCGCTCGTCGCTCTGCTATCTGGGCCGGTCTCAATTGGTCACATCCAGATTGCGAGGAATTCATTCGCATCAAGGATTGGCGTGATGAAGTTCGTGAAATTAAGGCTAAAGATTTTAATTTTCCAGCAGATATGGAATTCACAAACATTTCCATTCTACTTGATGATGAATTCTTTGTTGCTTATGAAAACAAGGATCATCCTAAGCACAAAATTGCCCATCACATTTACCATCTTGGCGTTCAGTACATGGTTAAGACCGCTGAACCCGGATTTAGCGTAGACATTGGTGAGAATACCGGTGAAACTCTTCGTAACGCATGTACCGAAGTTACATCACATGACGATTCGGATATTTGCAATCTTGGATCAATTAATCTTTCAAGGATTGAGGATATCGTAGAAATGCGCGAGGTCGTTAAGTACGGAACACTATTCCTACTTGCCGGAACCGTGTATTCAGATCTTCCTTACGACAAGGTGAAGGAAGTTCGCGCCCAGAATCGTCGTCTTGGCCTTGGTGTCATGGGCATCCATGAATGGCTACTTAAAAGGGGCAAGAAATACGGTCCCGATCTTGAGCTTGGCGAATGGCTTGGCGAATACGCTGATTCCGGAGAGTTTGCCGCAGAGTGGGCTGAGAAGCACGGACTTAATGCTCCAATTAAAACTCGCGCTATTGCTCCTACCGGCACAATTGGAATTATTGCCGAAACCACCACTGGGATCGAGCCTATTTTCTGCGTTGCTTTCAAGCGCCGTTATAAGGAGGCTCAGCCCAATGGTGAGGATATCATTCGTTACCAGTATGTAATTGATCCTACTGCTAAGCGTTTAATTGATGAAGGCGTTGACCCAGAGGCGATTGAAGATGCTTATACTCTTTCTTATGATGTTGAGCGTCGTATTTCAATGCAAGCATGGGTTCAGCAGTTTGTCGACCATGGTATTTCATCAACAATTAACACCCCGTATCCAATGACGGATCCTACAGAGGTTGCAGATTTCGCAGATCTTCTGTACGGCTATCTACCACATCTCAGAGGCATCACATGCTACCCCGATGGGTCAAGAGGCGGACAGCCCCTTACGATTTCTACTTATGAGGAAGCTAAAGACAAGGTTGGCGTCGTATTTGAGGAGACCGAAGAGCGTTGTGTCGGAGGCCTGTGTGGGACCTAAGACTTGTCTGAGCATATAGTTTAGCAGTACGGAGAGGCTCCCTTGTGGAGCCTCTTTTGTTATGATATACTATTACTAGTACATTGATAATTTATAAAGTATTACGGTGGGGTATGCAAGCGGTCAACGCACGGGGTCTGTAAAACCTCTCTCTCAGAGTTCGCAGGTTCGAATCCTGCCCCCACCATTTGCACAATTACTTGATAATAATAGTTGATAAACCAATATTAACAAATTTTTAATGGCTACAAGAAAATACCCAGTGACTTTTATTGGAAGTAATTTACTTCCAACTACATTTTTGACAAACGGTTTTACCATGTACAATGGTAGTTCTGTTGAATCTACAAAAATTAAAACTATTTGTCAATCGGCCACCGCCGGACAAAATATTGTTACGGTTGCAAGTTCAACGGGTATAGAAATTGGCCAGTTTGTAACTGGTGTAAACATTCCTGCTTTAAATAGTAATGGAGAGCCGACTAGAGTTATTGGTAAAACTGGTAATCAAATTACTTTAAATGCAAATGTAAATAAAAATATTACAAATTTAAATATTTATTTTTTTAATAATCAAAAAAATATTGAATACATTTTGCACAATATGGCGGCCAGTGGTGTAGAGTCAGTTAGAACATCTGTTTTTTGGAAAGATTTTGAACCTAATGCTCCAACTGTTGTAGGTGGAATTTTAAATCATTCAATTAATTGGAATAATTCAATTTTTCCTTTAGAAAATTATTTAAAATTAGCAAGCGAAGTAGGAATTCAAGTGATGCCAAGATTAGGATCTCCGCCTAATTGGGCGATGGATTGGGATTACAAAATTGACAATACCAATTTGTTTTCTTTTAATGACCCAGAAACAAAAACTCAATTACAAAATAAAGGCGTCAAAATTTATGCAACAGGTAATTCTGGTGATTCATTTATTATAATTGATGATTTAAAAAGAGGGTGTTTGTTACTTCCAAATATGGTTATAACCGGTACCAATATTCAAGATGATACCCGAATTACATCATTAACTCGCGTCAACGATACTTGGAAAATTAATTTAAATCAAAATATAACTGGCGTTGTAGATGGTTATGTTATTGGTACTATTGCTAATTATGAAAATAACAATGTTATTAATGGTAAAAGTAAAAGTATATCTAATGGTGATGTTTTTACTTTTGATTCAGTTAATGATGCGGTGATATTTGCAACTAATTTGCAAAGAAGAGGAGGGTCAATTCCTTCAAATTATAATGATTTTGCTAATTTTATGAATAAAATGTTAATAAGGTTCGGCACTAATGGTTCTTTTTGGAGCGGATTAAATAACGACGTTACTACGGTTACTTCCGCTTCGTCTAGCGTTATTTCAACAAGTTATAATCAAACTATTAATTTAATTATTGATAGTAGCTATCCGACAACATCAAATATTGTTGTCGGGATGACAATAGAAAGCGATGCATACGGATCTGTCCCATCGACTGCGCAAAATGGTAACGATTCATATATTCCTCCAAATGCAAAAATTTGTTCAATTAATGGAAACCAAATTACAATTGATAAACCTTTAAATAAAACAATGCCAGCGGGTGTACCCGTTAAATTAATTTTTCCAAAAATGATCAATTATCAAATTTGGAACGAGTGCGATTCTGCTGCTTATGGAAAAAGAAATTATCCCGCAGATTTTAAATTTCGAATTAACGACGGTCCAACGCACACAATGGATCAAGAATTACTTGTTCGTGGAGCCAATTGGCCTTTTCATCCTAAACAAATTAAATTAAAAACTACAGATGGTATTTTTAATAAATCTGTTTCTGTAAAAGATTATGCATATGAATTTGCATATAGTTTTATCGATTTTATTAAAATTATCAAAAAAGAAATGCATGACGTTGATCCAAACGCAAACGCTGTTTCAAATGCGGTAACTATTCCAAAGACGACTTATCCAAAAATATTTGCAATTAAAAATGGAAAATATGCATATGATAAATTTGGTGTAAATATATATCCAAGTGATTATAATGGAGCAAAAGCATCAACCGTATTGATAAGACAATTTACAGACGATCCGAATTACCAAACAATTTTCCAACAAGATAAAAACGGCTATGGCATCCCAACAGTTAATAATTTGACTTGTCCAAATCTAATTCTTAGCGAGTATGGGTGGTCCACTGATCAAATAGGTTATGGCGATGGTGCTGTATCTGAAACAGAGCAAAACACATACATAGACAGATTGTTGTCTTGGGATAGTTCCATCACAAGTTTTAAAAATTTACTTGAATTGCCAAATTGGCAAATTGAAAATGTAATGTATTTTAACTGGGTTAGTGATGAAACTGCTTACGTTATTCGCAGCGCAAGTTCTAATCCTGATGCCGGAACTAACAACGAAAGAGGCCTTTATCGTTCTAAAAACGGGGCTTTAAAATCTGGAACTTTTACAGTTAATAAAGGCGATACATTTGCCACATTTACCACTCCAGTTCCAAGTTTGTGGGCCACGGGAACTAAAATTTACAGATTATATGGATCTTCTAAGTCTATTTTAAAAAATTTTCCAAATGGTATAGAAATTAGTTCAGAAAATGATGCAATTAGTGATGACAGAAAAACTGTTAAATTTAAAATGCCGTATTTTACCACGGAAAATATTCTTATTGCATCTGCATCTGTCAGCGGCGATACTGTAACATATACGACAAGATCCGCTCACGAATTAATTACCGGGCAAAGAGTCATTATTTCTGGAATAACTGGAGATACAAAATATAACACGCTTTACACAACAAGTGTTACTAATGCTTCAAGTAATGGAACTAAATTAACTTATTTTGCATCTAATAAATTTGTTGTTGGTCAAACAGTAACAATTACAGGAATGTTACCAACTGGATATAATATCACTGGAACCGTTGCTACAAGAACCGATTCTCAATTTACAATTGAAAAAACTGTTACCCTTGCAAACTCTACTCAAAGTGGTCAAGCTAAATCAACTGATTTACCGATAACTGTAACAGGAAACTCTAAAACTAAAACTTTTACTATTCCTGTTTCTGAATTTGGTTTAAATCCGCCGACTGGCGTGGTCAATGAAAATACGGGAACTATTACTAAAGTAATGAATTATACTTTTCCTTATCTTGTTTTAAATGATAAAAATAATCCTGCTACATTTGAAAATTTGAGTCTTTCATTATCATCAGGGTCAGATACCAGTAACGGAGTCGGTCAAAGAATTTTATATTCTAAGTTGCAATTAGAAGAATTTGTTAGTATAATTGATATTAAACAAAGTTCTAATTATAAACAATTGACATTTACGACTGCAAATGATCATAATATTAGAGGTAAAAGTGGACAATTTGATTCAGTAACTATTATTGGTATTACTGGTACAAATGCAAATAAATACAATGGGTCTTTTCAAATACAAAGCTTACCATTATCAAACACATTTATTATTAATGCTTACTCAGTTTCAAATTTAAATAATGAAATTAATAATCTTAATTTAACTAATGCTAAAATAGTTATTTCAATACAACCTAAATTTGCAGCACAAACTTATCAAGATAAAGCACTTTATTATCAAGGTAGAATATAAATCACGGGATGTGGCGCAGTCTGGTAGCGCATTCGCTTTGGGAGCGAAGGGTCGTAGGTTCAAATCCTACCATCCCGATTGTAGTAAACAAATAAGGGCGGTTAGCTCAGTTGGGAGAGCAACTCGTTTACACCGAGTAGGTCGCAAGTTCGAGCCTTGCACCGCCCATAAAAATCTGTTATAATGAGTGTTGAGTCGCCCATTATTATCGGTATAAATAATAATGAAACCGCCTAACCTATTGATGAAAAAGTAGAATTAATCAATAGGCGATGATCTACTATGTGCAAGCGGAAAAGCATTGGCGACTCACCTTCTTCGGTATAACATTTTGTAATATACCGACATATAATATATGTGAAAAAATATATTACAAAAGAATGTAAACACCACGGCCTAACAGAATTTGTTCTGGAGGGTCGTGGTTATTACAGATGCAAACAATGTAGACAAGATAGAGTTGCCGAGCAGCGTCGTAAAAACAAATTGAAATTAGTTTCTCATTTTGGGGGCAAATGTCAAATTTGTAAATACGACAAATGTTCAGCGGCCCTTGAGTTTCATCATATTGATCCTAATGACAAAAATTTTGGTTTAGGTCAAAAAGGATTAAGTAAATCATTTGATAAACTTCTTGAAGAGGCTAATAAATGTGTGCTATTATGTGCCAATTGCCATAGAGAAGTTGAAAATGGTATTACCACCATTGGTCCGTAGCACAATGGCAGTGCAGCGCCCTGTTAAGGCGACGGTTGTAGGTTCGAATCCTACCGGACCAGTAAATATGATATAATGACAAAACTTGGCGGGTTCGTCTAACGGTCAGGATTCGGGTTTTTCACACCCGCGATAGGAGTTCGATTCTCCTACCCGCTACTTGAAAATCACATTAGAGTGTGGTATAATGTGTATACATCGCGGAGTGGAGCAGTGGTAGCTCGCTAGGTTCATATCCTAGAGGTCGCGAGGTTCGATTCCCGCCTCCGCTATCCCGTAAGGGAACAAAAGTTGAATTATTTCAACTATACATGTCAGCAAAGACCGGCCTTGTGCCGGTCTTTGTCTTATGCTATACTAGTGTTATGAAGAACATTCCATCTACAAGCATTCTTACAGAAGTTGCTCCTCTTACCGTTTGGGAAGAAACTTGCAAACAGGCGAGGCGTTCTACTCACAAGCGTCATCGTACTGGGGCAGTAATTTTTAAAAATGGTAAAAGGCCAGAAATTTTTGCTAAAGGTTGTTCGCATAACCATAATGGCGGTATGGCCATTGCTTCTGTTCATGCAGAACATGATGCTATTACAAATTTGCCAAGAGATTTTGATGCTGACACAGTATGTATCGTAACTTTGACAAGGGCTGGCAATTTTGCAAAAAATTCTCGTCCATGTTTGTCTTGTGCAAGACAACTTTTGTCCATTGTCGATAGGGTCATTTATTGCGAAATGAATAATGATGGATCTTGGACTGTAAATTCAGAAACAATTACATCTCTTTTGCAGAGGTCTGATGGAGAATGGTCAGAGTATGCTAGGCGCATGAACATCTGATATAATGATCTTGGGGGCGTATTCCAACTGGCAGAGAAAGGGGACTTAAAATCCCTACAGTGTGGGTTCGAATCCCACCGCCCCTACTCAATAAAATTGTATATCAAGAATATAATATGTGATGAGTGCTAACGGACAACTTAAAAACAGCGAATTAACTAATATTGCTGGCGGTGGCCGCCTTCGTCATGACGCCGCTGATGCTTGGAATGCTTTTGCTCGTTATGTAAAAGAAAAGCACGGTCAAACCGTAGAGGTTAATGATTCTTATCGTCCGCTCGGTAAGCCCGGCGATTGGCGAGCTAATCGTTGGAGCCAATGGGCCGCTTGGGAGCGTTACCAAAACGGCGGCAACCTTGCAGCGCGTCCCGGCACTTCTAATCACGGATTGGGTCTTGCTCTTGACGTTCCTTATCAGACCCAAAGGCTTATTGCTAATTACGGCAAGGATTTTGGTTGGTCAAAGTCATGGAGTGATGCTCCTTCTGAGCCTTGGCATTTCAAGTGGAAGGAAGGCCATTATTCAGCCGTTGATAAGTACAAGGTCGAACCTACTATTCAGCAGGGTGATAAAAATGGTTATTGCGTAACTCTTAAGAAGCTCCTTAAAAAGCATGGTTATTGGCCCGCCGTATACCCAATTAACAATAATGGTTTTGGCGCCCTAACTACTCGTCAAGTAAAGAAATTCCAGAAGGATTATAAACTCACTGCCGATGGAATTGTCGGTCCCGGCACTTGGAAGGCTCTTAACGGCCCTGTTAAGTCTAAACCTACTCCTAAGCCCCCCGTTAATCCCAAGCCTCCGGTAAAGCCTTCTAAGCCAACTCCTGCTCCAGTCAAGCCCCCTGTTAAGCCAACACCTAAGCCTCCTACCAAGCCTAAGAATCCTAATGCTAAGTATTTTGCGGACTGTTACGAAGGTCAGAGGACAGTAAACCTTTCACAATATAAATCTGGCGGTTATCCACTTATTGTATTAAAAGCTAGCGAAGGTCGCACATTTAAGGATTCTGCATTTCAAGCTCGTTTTCGCGAAGCTGGTCGCATTGGGCTTACTCGTTTTATTTATCATTTTGCCCGTCCAAGTAATAATACCCCTCAGCAAGAGGCAAAGAATTTCACTGATGCTATTAAGGCCGCTGGCAAGCTTAATCCTGATGATCGACTTGTTCTTGATTGGGAGGATCCCAAGTTTCAAAATAAAAACGGCGATAAGTGGATTGCAGACTTTATTACTGAAGCATGGCGTTTAGGTTATACTGTTCGCGTTATTTATAGTGGCGGCTGGTACCTCCCCGGTACCGTAACTAAGTGGCCCAAAGATCATAAAGGTAAGCCCCTTCGTTATTGGCATGCTGCTTATACTGCTAAACCTGAAACTACTGTTCCGGCTATTGCTAAACCCCATCTTTGGGCTTGCCAATACACAGATGGCACAACAGGTGTTCTTAGCCCTAAGTCGGCTAAGGGCATCGGCAATTGTGACATGAATTATCTGGTATAATAGGCTTACGCCGAAGTAGCTCAGTTGGCCAGAGCGCTGCTCTTGTAAAGCAGATGTCGTCGGTTCGAATCCGACCTTCGGCTTGTCCCGTGGTGTAAGTGGTAAACACGCGATTCTTATAAAGTCGTATTCTGGGTTCAAATCCCGGCGGGACTATAGGCCATGGTGGCTGAATGGTTTAGGCGCCCGACTCATAATCGGTTTTATACAGGTTCGAACCCTGTCCATGGCATGATTGCGACAAGTAATAACTGAAAGGAGGTAATATGACAAAGTTTATTAATTGGCTCCGTCATCTTACAAAGGCTCAAGTATCATTTGCTTATGGTATTTTTGTTGGCGCCGCTACATTCATCATTCAGTCTGGTGTTCTTGGCGGTTCGGCCACTTCATCGGCACAGAAGATTCTCACTACCATTATTGCGTTTGCATCAGCAGTTGGTATTCGTTCAGCACTTCCCCCAAAGAACTAACTTGAGGTGATCCTATCTTGGCTTGGCCCGGACTTGAAACATGGTCCGGGCTTTGCTATCATATCTCTGCTCGCCCTTGTAACTCAATTGGTAGAGTAGCGGACTTTTAATTTATTACTAACTTTTAACTATTTGCGCAAGTTAAAAGTTATGAAACAATGCACACTTTGCAAACAAGAAAAACCGCTTTCTGAGTATAATAAAAAAACTAGTCGCCCCGATGGAAAACAAAATGTATGTCGTGAATGCAATCGGGCTAGGTCTAGACAATATTACGCAGAAAATAGAGAGAAACATAAACAAGATATTTTAAAACGCAAAAATGCAAACATTGGCAATAGTCAAAGCAAGGTTGTTGAGTATTTAAAAAATCACCCTTGCGTTGACTGCAATGAATCTGATATAATAGTACTTGAGTTTGATCATCAAAGAGACAAATTCAAAAATGTATCAGAGATGATAATGCAAGGATATACATTTGAACGTATTTTAGAAGAAATTGACAAATGCGAAGTAGTATGCGCAAATTGTCATAAACGCCGCACAGCAAAAACTTATAACTATTATAAGTATACGCTTCAATTTCGGGGGTGTAGCTAAATTGGTACAGCACCTGACTTTTAATCAGACGATTTGTAGGTTCGATCCCTACCGCCCCCATTAAACTAGGTTCGAGTCCTGCCGGGGGCATTATGAATAAATATATTACAGGAACAAAACAAAAAGTCTTAAATGTTCATAATGAAACCGAAGATTGCCGTAAGCACGGTTGTTGTATTCATAACCCCTCGGATCATAATATGAAAGATTGGCCGACTCATTGGCGCGATGATCGCGGTATGATGGAGAGAATTTGCAAGCATGGGATAGGTCATCCCGATTTAGATCATATTAATTGGATTTCTCGTAATGTTGGCCCTAGGGCTGCTAGTATTGAATCTATACATGGCTGCGACGGTTGTTGCAGAAAGGAAAATAATGAAGAAGAATAAGAAATATTGGAAGGCTGAAGCTAAGGCTCTTGGTGAGCGTTTTGACGAAATTGAAGAAACTCTGGATCGGTACATATTCCAAGTTATCATTCTTGAAGACGAGATTGATCAGCTTAAAGACGAGCGAGATCGGCTAAAGAATGAATTAAATGTATTGCGTCAATACAATATTGGCAAATCTCAAACATCCACTAGTACATTAGACAACAAGGATTGGGCGGTCAAATTCATTAAAGATCATAAAATTCCTGTTGGAATGGATGAAAAAGGCAAGAAGACCGTAGAAGATTTGGCTAAGCCTGTTGAAAAAAGCATCATTCGTTGGTTAAAATTCGATAGGTAAATCTTACTGGGGGATCGTCTAACGGCAAGACACTCGGTTCTGGTCCGAGGAATTGGGGTTCGAATCCCTGTCCCCCAGCTTAAAACACTCACAAACGGAGACTAATGAATAAGAGGCAATATAAATACGACCCTTGGCCTTGGGAGTCAGATATGGCAACCACCGAAACCGACAAAGATGTTCTATCAGATCATAGGGTTGAAACCTTTGTATCGCTTGGTTTTTCTAAGGATCAGGCGGAGCAACTTGCTAACGCAAACCATATCGATGTCATTAATGGAAAGTCATATAGTTTTCCGCTTTCGTGGCATAAAGTCAAGAAAATGCTTGATGGCGGTTGCACTCACGAATTAGCCTTGAAAATTTTATTGTAATCTGCTATGATCGATAAAAGGCTTTAACAGAGCCACGATCAAGTATTTAATATTAGAGAGTTTTATGGCCACTACTACAACAAATATGAGTTTAAATGTATGGGATCAGTTATCTGATGCATATAATCATACTCAACTTGCAGCAAACTGGACTACAATTGATGTTCATGATCATACTGGTGGCACTAAAGGTATTAAAATTAAATTTTCCGCAATCGATCCGGCCGCGATTGCAACATCATCAGACACAGACAGCACAAAATTTGTTTTAGCTAGTGACACCCGTTTGTCTAATGGACGGCCACCAGATTTCATTGATGTTAATTGGGATGGAACTAGCAATATCAATCTTAATAATGCCGGTCCCACTAATACTCCTGTCACAAAAAGCACGATTGTTAGACAAACTCAAACAATTAGTGCTAGCCGAACTGTAACATTGCCATCGGCCAGCAGTTTAGCTGCCGGTACAGAGGTTATCATTCAAGCTGGCGCTGGTTTAAATAACGATACAATAAAAATCGATATTATTCCAACGACTGGCCAAAATATTAATGGCGTAGTTAATAGCACTGTCACAATTGGTACAGCTTATGGATTTAGAAGATTCATTACTGATGGCGCATCATCTTGGGTTTACGACGCCGGAGTACTTAGATTAAGTAATAATTTAAACGAACTTACATCAACTGCATCAACTGCTCGTACTAATCTCGGTTTAGGACCTATTGCTACCTTTAGTCCAACTAATCAAGGAACTTCGGCAATTTTAATTGATTCTCTTAGTGATGAAACTGGCAGTGGTTTGTTGGTATTTAACGACTCCCCCTCTTTAAAAACTCCTAAGATCAACGGATCTAGCACGGGTAAAACTACTATTTCATCAGCTAATTCTAGCGCAACAGATTATACGATTACACTTCCTGCCGCAAATGACACGCTTGTTGGTAAAGCAACTCAAGATAGTTTTACCAACAAAACTTACGACACTGCTAGCACCGGCAATATATTTAAAATTAATGGTACGTCGATTACTGATAAAACCGGCACTGGTAAAGCAGTTCTTGATACATCTCCAACAATTTCTGCGCCAATACTTAATGGTACTTCTAATCCTGTAACCATTACATCTATTCAAGCGGCTCCAAATAAAACTATTACATTTCCCAATGTAACTGTTAATGCTAATGTAATTACATCTGCTGATTCTGGAACAGTCGATAGCACAATTCTTAAAAGCGATGCTGTTACCGATTCAAATCGTGCGGTAACAACGGATCATATTCGCAATGCTGCGATAACTTCGGATAAGCTCAGCACTACTGGCGTTAGCGCCGGTACTTATGATCAAGTTACGGTCGACACTAAAGGCCGAGTGACCGCTGCTACGACTATTGGTTACGGACAAACTCTTCCATCGGGCGTTTCTCTTTATGATGGACTTGAGTATTATTATATAGTTGATGCAACTAATTTTCCCGGCGTGATTTGGCATCTGAGGTACAATTCAACAACAACCAAATGGGATTTTCTTGGCGGCGGCTCTGTCGTTCAAAATGTTGGAAATGGCACTACTGCGTCTGCATCATATACTTATACTATGGCAACGGGTGTCAGTGGTCCATTTGTTACAGTTCCTCTTGCGGGAACTTACAAGGTTGAATTTGGTATGTCGGCAGCAAACGATTCCAACAGCGTTAGAAATAATTATATGGGACTTTGCACCGTCACCACCACCGGTGCGACCCCCGTAACCGGCCTTGAACTTGATATTCAAACTGATGTTGCCTCGCATCTATATAACGGGTCTAGAATTGTCAATGCAACTTTGACCGCAGGCAGCCTCTACGCCCAGTACAAGGTCACTGGCGGCGGAACGCTGACAGTTTATGATCGACACCTTTCGATCACTCCAATTAGAGTAGGATAACTATGGCACAAATAACACCAAATATGCAACTTGTTGTCTGGAATTTAGTTACAGACACATATAACTATGAACAATTGGCAGATAATTTTCTAAAAATTGATCAACATGATCATTCTAAAATTGGTAAACAAATAGACGCTTCTTTAGGAATTAAAGACGGAACTATTGTTAAATCTAAATTAGCCGCTGATAGCGTAAATAGTAATGCTATTGAAACAGCCGCTGTTGGAACAAGTGAAATTAGTGATTTGTCGGTTACTACGACCAAACTGGCTGATCAATCTGTTACTACTGCTAAATTAGCAACGAATGCTGTAACAACTGATCAAATTTTGGACGGCTCTGTTACTAAAGCAAAATTAAGTGCAGGATTTGTGCCATCTTTAGTAGAAACTTTACCTTCAGCCGGTTCCCTTACAGATGGTTACGAAATTTATTATTTAGTTGACAAAGATAATTCGGTTGTATGGCATTTAAGGTATCAAGCTGGTGATAATGGTGCTATTGGCAGATGGCAATTTTTAGGTGGCAGGTCTGTAATAGGTACTCAACCGGCAAATAACTATTCTGGATCTACATTGGTTCTTCCTCCCGCTGGTCGTCAAATTGACGGCAGTTGGAGAAGCTTCACTTCTATTGTTTTGCCAAAGGGCCGTTTTACAATTACAATCAGCGGTCACGGAAATATTTCTTGGACGCAAAGCACTGCTTCAAATGCGGCAATTATTGCAAATGCTCAATTTCAAATGGGGTTTGCTGCAACTGCCTCAACTACTCTACTTGGATCTCCTAAAACTAGTACATTTGGTTTAATTCCTTACGCTCAAAGAACTTGGTTTGAAGCTCCAATCACAAAAACTTCAACTGATTTGGGAATGCCAGTTTCTCATACCGCAATATATGATAATACTTCTTCTAGTGTTGCGGCATCAACTCCAATTCAGCTTTTTGCCCGCCGAACAACAACGGCGACAGAAGACGCCGCTTCAAACACATCGGGCGGATATATGTCAAAGGGCGTAATTACAGCAACTCCTATCTATCTAATGGCCTCATAAAATGAATACTAATAATCCAATGCAATTGACTGTATGGGATAGCCCAACTGATCAATTTATTTATACTGAAATCGCTTCTAATTTTACAAAAATTGCAAACCATGATCATTCAGGTAGCGGAAGTGGCGGTAATCAAATTACTAGCACTGGTTTAGCCACTAATGCAGTAACTACAGTAAAAATTGCAGATTCTAATATTACAACCGCAAAATTAGAAAATAGCACTAGTCCCGGATATACAAATGGTGTCACTTCTGCCAAACTTGCAAATAGCTCTGTCATTACAAGGACTTTAGCTAATAATGCAGTTACTTCTGATAAAGTTGATGCAACGGTTCTTCCTGCATATCAGGCTTCAAGCGCTAGTCTGCCAACAGGGACGGAAAATAAACAATTTTGGACCACCGTAACAAGTTCAAATAATACTACTGGAGCGAGTGTTCTTAATTTTTCAACATTTTGGTCCTTTAGATATTCAAGTACTGATACTAAATGGTATTTTAGTGGCGGTGCTCCATTAACAGTAGTTAACTTTACTTCTCAAAATATTGCTTCAACTTCTGCTTACACTTTAATTTCTGGAACAACCGTGACTTTGCCATATGTCGGAGCTTATCTTTTAGCGTTTTCTGCCGAAACAAACACAGGAACCGGCTCTTCCGGAGCAAACACTATCAATCTAGCCGCAGATACAACTTCAATCATTCCTTCTGGAACATACGCCACTGCAACCACAACGGTTACCGGTTACAGGCATCTTGCGCAATCCCGTATTGTCAGCGTTGACAGTAGTTCTAACAATACTTATTCTCTTTACAGCAAAGCTGCAACGATTACTGGAACTGTACCAACGATTGATAATATGTCAATTAGTGTAACACCAATTTATATTACAAGTCACGTATAAAAGGATAATTATGTCACAAACGGATGATATTATTAAAAGCACGGAGCAATTAGCAGGATTTGCTCAAGATTTAACAGATATTGAAGTTGGCGAAGTTGGTAAAATTATTGGCTCTCTTCAGCGCAAATACGCTCAAAGGCCAAATACCCCCGAAGTTTTAGATCAACTTAGGGATGAAGTTGTTACTAAGCTTGCGGAACAAATGGGAATTCTTGCTACTCTGGACCCCACTCCATGTTTTCATGGCGAGCCGCCAATTGTAGAAATTGTTGGTAAGGTCTCCGGACACTCTTTCCATAAGGATGGATTTGACCATGAACGCAAATACTGGGAAGTCCAGCAGGCCAACAAAAAAGGCGAAGCTTACCTTGGCCAAAAAGAAAAGTCTAATGGATGAGCGAATTAGACCTTTTAGGACAGCTAGAAGCTAATTTCAATCGCAGAAAAGTTGGCATTGTAGAATTTGCCGAAAGCAAAGAATTCTGCGGAAGAATTTTATACCCAAGACAGCGCCTTCTTCTCAAACTGTTCTTTCTTGAGGATTTAACAGAGCAAGAAGAGCGCATCCTTGATTCATGGATTGAAGGCGGCGGCCCCGGAGATAACATCGAGATTTCTCCTAATATTCGTGAACGTATTCAATGGTGTAAAGATAATGGGTATGAACATTTTCGTGAAGTCGTTTTAGTTGGAGGCCGCCGTTGCTCAAAGGGTTTTATCACCGGACTTTCTATTGCTAAAAAGATCTATGACACGCTCCAGCTTCAAGATCCAAATGCTTATTATGGTATTGACGCAGACAAAGAAATTTATTTCTCTGTAATCGCCGCCGCTCAGGATCAGGCCAAAGACCAGCAGTATGCTGACGTTTCTGGCATGGTCAACTCTTGCATGTCTATGCAGCGTTATATTAACAAAATGCAGGAGCTTGAATTCAGTCTTTATACCGAGGCAGACCTTCGTAAAATCGCTAGTTGGAAGAGACAGGGTCGTAAGGTCATGCGAGACACCGCTACAATCCGTGGTAAGGCCCTTCCAGCTAACTCCCGTACCATTCGTGGTTCTGCCACTATGGTTTTTGCATTCGACGAATTTGCCCACTTCATGCAGGGCGACTCTGATCAATCTGATAACGAAGTATACGCAGCCGCCATTCCTGCTCTCGCTCAGTTTGGCACGGCGGGCATGATTTTTGCTAACTCGTCGCCTTATTCAAAGGTTGGTAAGTTTTATGAGCGTTATGAGAATGCCATGGAGATGGATAACGGCAACCCTGTATCTCCAATGACTTTAGGCATCAAGTTGCCTTCTTGGGCTTTGTTTGATGGTTGGTGGGAAGACCCTCTTTATATTGGTCCTAAAAAATGCGTTACAGTATCTCCCGATTGGGATGCCAATCTTCGCAAGCCCGGCTCTGATGAATTCTTTTATACAAATGAGGATCGCCAAGCCATTATTCAGATGCGAGAAGATGAACGCCAAGATCCTGAGAAGTTTAAAGTCGAGAGACGCGCAAACTTCGCTGAAGTTATTGACTCGTATCTTGACGCCGCCAAAGTTGATCGTATGTTTAAGGGTGTACCAATTGGTCAAAACGACGAAGGTTTAGTTTATGAACCTCTTGAAACTAATCGTACCAACGGAACATATATGTATCAATATTACGCTCATCTTGATCCATCTTCAACTACCGCAGGATTTGGGTTTGCCCTTGGTCATACAGAAATGTTTAAAATTGATGACAAAGAAGAAGAGCATGTCATATTCGACATCATCCAAAGGTGGAATCCGGCAGACTTTGAGGACGGAACAATTGATTGGGAACCGATTCTTGAAGAAATTATCATGCTTTGCGGAATTTTTCATCCGGTACAATTAACAATGGATCAACATCAGAGTTCTTGGCCAATTTCCTATCTTCGTAAAACTTTGCGTAATAAAGGTATTAATACTAGAGTGTTTGAGAAAACGGCCACTTCATTAGGTAATTGGCATAGAGCAGAAATTTTTAAAACTGCTATTAATCAAAATAAAGTGCATGCCCCATTTGATGAAGCCGATTGTCAATATGCAAGTCTTGAACTTAAATTCCTTCAAGAAATTAAATCTGCTAAAGTACCAAGAGTGGAAAAACAGGAGGTTGGTCCAATTCAGACAAAAGATATCGCAGATGCTATGATGGAAGTCGTAGAGGCTTGTATTGGAGACTCTATGGCCAAGCAAACAAGGGTTGATTTAAATGAAGGTGTGCGTATGGGTTCTCCCGGCGGATACGCTATGGGAGGTAGAGATAGCGCCACGCCTAATGAAATTTCACATTTCTATGGCAGGCGTCAAGGCGACCAATATTTTTCTGGAACTATGGGACGTAAACAAAACCCGACATCTCCAACTAGAAGGCTTGTTGGCGGTAGACCAGTTTCTCGTAGACTTCCTAACAGATAATAACTAGAAAAACTTATAAAGCAACATTGTAATCATTGAGATGAACTCAGAACCCACCTATATTTTCAAAAATGGCAAGGTTTACACCTTCCAAGATGGAAAGATTGTCGCCTCTGTACCAGAGGGAGAGTTTGTAGAAGAAGAGGCCGCCCATCTAGCATCAGCAGAGGGCGCCACTCATGTTGTAACACCTAACGGCCTCAAGGGCAAGGTCCTTGGCCGCGTAGCAGGTCTTTGGGAAGATGAGGTTACCATTCGTTTTGAGAATGGTCGCGTTGCCTCTCTTCCGGTCAGCAAGCTTACATTCTCCAAGGAAGAGGATGAAGAAGAAACTGACGAGATCAAGGAGCTTGAGGATAAGGTTGCAACTTCAGTTTCAGTATACGATGCTGAGACTATTGAAAACCGCGCTCGCGAACTTGACAAGATCAAGGTTGAGGCTTCACTATTCATCGATGCCGGTCTTTCTGACGAAGACCTTGCCCGCGTAGGTAACGTCATCACTCAGGCTAATTACGAGCTTGAAGAAATTAAGGATGTTGTTCGCGCTCTTGAAGAGGGACACGTTGCAGCTTACGAAGCCCCTGTCGCACCATTTAAGGTACAGGTTGTTGAACAGGGCGGTCCAACTGGTGGTCGCGAGGCAACTTGGCTAGATCAATCAATCAATGAAATGATTGTAGAAGCCAACAACACTGATTACATAAAACTTATGGATGAAGGCCCTGAGGCTTTCACCGCTGGACTTGACCGCGAGACACTTGCTGACTCAGGTACAGTTCGGGCGCTCGCTTCCACTTGGATCCGCTCTAAGACAGCGGCAGCCGATGATGATGTACGCGAGAAGTACGAGAAGGTATGGCTTGCCCGCGTTGAAGAGCAGCGTCGTGCCTCTCTTGCAGATGTCAAAGAAGAAATGCATAAAGAGGCTTCAGCCACTGAATCCGTAGATTATGATTCAATTGGCGATGATTCCCTCTTTATCTAAGGATAAGGAATCCCATGAGCGGAATTTTTGAAGAACTTGAAATGTTTGATGAGGGCGATAAGGTCGCTACTCGTCAGGCTATTGCTGTTGCCAACAAGCGTTTTAACGACAAATTTGCTGGATTCCTTCGCCAAGCTTCAAGCAAGAAGGAATTTGAGAGCCGCCTAGCTCTTGTTGAGCAGGATATCGACAACATGGTTGCTGATGTAGCTTACGAATATGGCGGAGACGCTGAGAAGATCGCAACGTCTATCAAAATGGCCTTTGAAGCTATGGAAGGTAATTTAATTAATCAAGATGATTCTTGGGATCAAGCAGTAAATTATATTATTCAAACTTATGGTACTCAGAACGAGACTGAAGAAAACGCTCGATATCATCTTGATCAGGTTAAGGATCAGATTCTTGCAACACTAGGACCAATTCCTCAGGGCGCGACTCAGCATCCCGTAGAAAGCGTTATCAAGGCTATTAAGACTTTCTATGATTTAACGCCTAATGGCGATCAATCCATATGCCAAAACTGTGGCGGACATGGTTGCGCACAATGCAGCGGAGATTCAGATCAACCCTCTAAGTTTGCCTCAGATCGCCCAGAGCATCTCAAGGCTCAGGATGAAGTTCAGCTTGCAGAAGAGCATTCGCAGGTTAATCCTTGGCTTAAAAAGCAGATTCAAGATGAGGATCAAGAGGACGGCGGCAATCTTAGAAATAAGACTGCTGAAATTAATTCACAGCCAATTGCCAATCCTGTCCCTTTAGCTGAGCGCCCCGGCTACACCGCCGGTGGCGAAGATATTGAAACCGCTCTTGAGCAGGCCCCTAGCGCCGTTGGAACTGGCAAGGAAGCCGCTGCTCATACAGTAGAGAAGAAGGGCGATAAGTTTGTTGTTGTAGAGGACAAGGGAGAAGAGGCTGCTGGCCCATTTGATTCTCAGGAAGACGCTTATGCTCGCGCTAATGAACTTAATGATCTTGAGAATCTTGAAAAGAAAGCCGGAATATTTGGCGATATTGGTAAGGCCATTTGGGGAGGAACAAAAGCCCTAAGAAATTTGAATAAAGAAACTATGGAAAAAGCCGTTATTGAAAATATTTGCCCAGATTGTATAATGTATAAAGGGACTGGGTTGGTAGAAGGCGACCGTTGTTCTCCGGAATGCGACGGAACTTTTGCAAGTTATGCTACTCGTAAATTTATTCCTCGTCCCGGCGGCCCTGAGATCAATCCAATTGAAGAATATAATAAATTTAGAGAGGCCCTTGGCGTCCCTCCAATCAGCGATCCTACACTTGATGATGAGTTTGATTATGACGATCCATTTGCCGCGCCTCATGACGGTTCTTTTGGTCTGACGCCTCAAGATCTCGTACCTCCGCAAAAGCCCGGTTTAGTTGATAGGGCAAAAGATTTTTTTGGCGTGGGACAGCAACAGCAACAACCTCAACCTCAGCCCCAGACACCAGCCGCTCCTGAACCTACACTTGATGACGAATTTGAGTTTGGTTATGAGGATCCATTTGCCGCGCCTCGTAAACAAACTTCAGTGACTCCCGCTATGGCTAGAGCGCTTCAACTTAAACATGCTGCCGAAGTCGATACCGGTGACAAGACAGAAAAACGCGAAAAGCTTCCAACCGGTGATGAATCTGCTCTTGGCGGACCTTCTCCAAAGATTGACAAGAAAAAGTGGGTTCCCAACGCTACTAATGCAGACGGCAACCTAGAGCCTATTGACACTGAAGGTGAAAACTCCCCCGTTCCTTCTCGTCAGATGGATATCAAGCAGAAGCCTGATTACCAGAATGATGATCCATGGGAGCATGATAATAATGTTTGGGAGCGCGAGCAGCTTCCTACTGCAAAAAAAGATGAGGCTGGATTTGAAGGCACTCGCAACATTGAGCAGCCCACCAAAGCTGCCGAAACTTTTCCCGACAAAGGGCAAGCTGATCCTGTAACTCGCAAAGCTTTAGCTGCTTGGTACAGTGAAGATTCATTGTTCCGCAATTGGCTTGCCGATCATGGCATCGAAATGCTAGATGATCCAGAATTACTTAAAGAAAGCCCTGTTATTCGCTCACTTTGGAAGCAGTTCGTTCAAGACGTTCCTGCACCAGCAGAAGGAGATGATGTAATTGGCGAACGTCAAGACGCTCCTATTGATGAACCAGCAGTTGATGAGCCTTCTGTTGAGGATCTTGTTGAAGAGCCTCTTGAAGAGCCAGTCGAAGAAGAAGTAATCGTTGAGGAAACTCCAGAAGATGTTGAGCGAATCATTGAGCGCGAAGACAAAGAGGGCGACCGCGTAAAGGTTGTTGATGAAGGTGATGAAGATGTTGACCTTGATATTGACGAAGATTTTAAAGACATTGAAGACACCGATCCATTTGAATTCGTAGATTCACCAGACGACGATGAAATTAAGGATTTGCTTAGAGACATTGAGGAAAATCCAGATGACTGGCAGTAATTGTCCTTGCGGCGGAGATTGCACTTGCATTAAAGGTAGGTAATCATGCAGCATTTTGCCGAAGATGATTACAGTATTGAAAAAGCCATTGCCCGTTATGAGGGTTTGCCTTTTCTTCCTAAAGTAGCAGACTCTGGCCTTCAAGTTGGCCGCGCCGATCTTGATCCTTATACTCCTGAGGATCAGCATTTCCGCCCTGCCCCCGAGCCAAGGGAAATGCTACCCGCTCCTGCCGCTGCTCCGCCTCCTCCACCCGGAGATCCTAACTGCCCTTATTGCCATGGCCAAGGTTGCGAGTACTGCTCTCCAGATTTTCAAAATCCTAATTGCCCTTATTGCAATAATCTAGGTTGCGAACATTGCTCTCCAGAACAACTTCAAGTACCACAAAGTAACAATACATTTGAAAGCAAGAAAAAATGTCAGTGTTGGGATGGTTACAAGCGCGTTCCCGGCACCAAGCCTTGCGCTCCCGGTTCTTGTGAAAAGTGTGATGGCCATTCTAAAAAAGAAGCCGCTATCAAAAATAGTAATTTCATTAATGAGATTGTAGGTTTGTATGCCCAATATCCGGAGTTTGCTCAAACTGTGGCTAGAAGTTTATTTCAAGTTCTTCGTGCCGCAGGTCAAGCCGCAGGTCAAGCCGCAAAAGGTGGGTTTGACGTTGGCATAATTAGCCAAATACAAAATTACATTAAACCAGTTTTTGATAAATGGTCAAAGGGCGAAATCGGATTAGAAGATGTTGATCAAATTATATTAGGAATAAATTTTTTTGGTCAAGAAGACCCCACTTTGCTTGGTGGAAGCGGTCAGACACAAATTACTGCTAAAATTGCCTCTCAAGGGGATAAACCTTCCCCCAAGGCGGCTCAAGCAGTTTTTGCTGCACTAGCATCAGGCGATGAAGCTGCCGCTAAAGACCTTTTAAAGCAAACTGATTGTCCGGAAGGATGCGAAACTCATCCAGAGGGCAAGTGCAATCATGGTTACATGTCTGCTGGTCGCACTCGCGTCCGTTATCTAATTAACGATAGTTCTTTTGACAAACCAGATGAAAAAGAATTCGGTACTACTGATCACGAAAGTCAAAAAGAGGCAGGATTTTTGCATGATATGATGCAAGTGGTTCCAGATGCAATTCACGCAGCCCCTCACATTTGGAATGAAATTAATCCCGCTGGATCTGGATTTGTAGGTAATGCTCTCAATGAATTAAATCCCGGTGGCGATGGTTTAGTTGGTCAAGGCGTAGGAGCAGTAGGAGATGCAATTAATTATATTACGGATGCAACCAATGACCCAAGTTTTAATTTAAATGTTGCAGAGCTAAATAATTGGCATAACGCTCATAATGGACCGGAGCACGCTCGGGAGTGGGCAGACAAAGTTAATGGATTTGTTACCTATTGGGAATCCAAGGGCGTTAAAGACGCGGCTCACTACCTTCGATAGTCTTCTTGCATTTAGTATTAAAACCTGCTACTCTAAGAACAGGAAGAAGGGCAATTACAAGCCCTTAATAATTAATGAGTAATACAGATAAGTTAAACGCGCAGGTTGAGAATCTTAAGAAACGAGGCGTAGCGCTTCCTAAAAATCCTGCCCGCGCTCAATTAGCTGCGGCCACCATGCATGAAATGGCTACCGCTCCCGGTGGTCCACTTAAAAGCGCCGTTGGTGATGCCGCTTATGGTCAGTCTCGCGGACGAATCGGCAAAACTCAGGTTTCTCAAACCGTATCTGAAATTGAGCGCAATAATGAACTTATTCGCGCTATGGGAGATAGCCGTCGTCTAAGCAAGCGAGTAACCGCATCTGGTGGCGCAGGCGGAGACGTTTATTCTGCAATCCCTCGTTTTTATGATCCACTTGAATTCTGGGATCTCAATGGCCTTCCTTGGAATATTGCTGATGAAGGTCATAGGCATAAGCTTCATAAGTGGCTTCGCCTATTTTATGCAACTCATTATCTTGTTCCTATTCTTATTGACATTTTTACCCGTTTCCCACTTGTCGGTATGGAACTTGATTGTAAGGATAAAAAACTTGAACGTTTTTACGAAGATCTATTTCTTGATCAGCTTGATTACCCAGAATTCCTTGTGTCCCTTGGGCGTGAATATTGGACTGTAGGCGAAGCCTTTCCTCTTGGTTCTTTTGATGAGGATCTTGGTATTTGGGAGCGCGAAGAGTTACTTAATCCCGAAGATGTAGTTATTGAAAACTTCCCTCTTCTTGGCTCTCGCCAGATGAAGATTGTTCCACCCGATTACCTTAAAAAGCTTGCGCAAACTAAGTCGCCTGCTAAGGAATTCGCACAGCTTGAGATGAATTATCCTGAGCTTATTCCTTACCTTCGTCGTAATGAACATATTCCAATTTCTGATGTTCTTCTTAAGCAGGTCGCCAATACTTTGACTGATTGGGATGATCACGGTACGCCAATCCTTCTTCGCGGCCTTCGTACTCTTATTCACGAAGAGAAGCTCCTTGCGTCTCAAGACGCTATTGCCGAGCGTCTTTATTCGCCACTTATTCTTGCTCGTCTAGGTATTATGGACTTGCAGGATGGACAGGGGCCATGGATTCCCGGTCCAGACGAGCTTGACGCCTTCCGCGATGATATGGACATCGCTCTGTCATCTGATTTCCGTCTTCTTGTCCATCACTTTGGTCTTGAAGTAGAAAATGTATTTGGTCGTGAGCAGATGCCACGCCTTGGTGATGACTTTGACCGCATTGAACGCCGTATCATGCAGATCTTCGGCGTTAACCCATCATTGCTTTCTGCTGGCTCATCATCGCAGCCTTACGCATCATCAGCACTACAGGCCGAATTCCTTAATCAGATTCTTAGGACTTTCCAAGGTTATCTTAAGAAGCATTACATGGATCGTGCTTATGTTGTCGCTGAGGCTCAGGAGCATTGGGAGTATGAAAAGCGTGGACTTCATCGCGTTCCCGTCATGGAAGAAGTTGTTGAGTATGATGAAGAGGGCAATAAGCATATTGTCACCAAGCATAAGCTTCTTATTCCTGATCTTGAGTTCCAAACTCTTGACCTTCGTGACGAGGCCACACAGCGTCAGTTTTTCCAGAGCCTTCGCGCCATGGGCCTCCCAATCCCAGATCAAAAACTTATGATTGGCGTTAAGTACGATATTCGTGAACTCGTTGATGAATACAACGAAGAACTTATGTATAAGACTATTAACCAGCAGCAGGCGAAGGTTGAGACTTGGAAGGCTCTTGACAGGGCTAACTTGCCTATTCCTCCCGATCTTGATGCCGAGGTTCGTTCGGTCATGGGCGGCGGTCAGCAGATGCCTC
>Ga0214923_10000095_pt1 | contig 127665 bp, 110 predicted proteins | sample LL1510_MetaG_FD_177993 | JGI IMG/M metagenome (GOLD analysis project Ga0214923, IMG submission 177993) | Freshwater microbial communities from Lake Lanier, Atlanta, Georgia, United States - LL-1510 | ecosystem: Environmental > Aquatic > Freshwater > Lake | place: USA: Georgia | collected... | reverse complement strand
AAGTTGGTCTCAAAAATCAACTTTATTTTCGGCTTGGCTCCTTGGGAGGGTCGGTCAGCTGTCTGTGTAAGAAACGACACCATGGTGGGTGTCGTTGTCGTTGAGTCTACCTGCACACATCAAGTAGTCACACGTCACCTACCTCGGTCGTCGCCCTGTCGGTCGTCTACTCCATGTTGGCCGCCGAGTCGCTCCACTCCTTCTGCTCTTCCTTGGTCAGCTCCTTCCACAAGCGGGCAAGTGTGCTTGTGACTTCCTTCGCCGCCATCTTTGGGTTGTCGGTCTTGATCCCCTCGCGGTTGTGACTGCAGAAGTATATGTATCCTGTCTTCTTCTTGGGCGACTTCTTTTCTTCCACATCGACATCCGCTTCCACCTTCTTCTTGGTCTTCTTGACTTCAACCTTGTCGTCGACCGCCTCTTCCTCTGGCTCCACCGGCTTCGCCTTACCTTTCTTTGGTGTCGCCTTCTTCTCTTGTTCTTCCGGCTGCCCGTTGGACTTATCGTGTTCGTATCGAGACTTGTCGTCGGCCGCCATCTTGGTGTACTTGGCCAGCTCATCAGCTCGGTCGTCATCATCCTTGAGCTCCTTCCACCTCTTACCGAGCTCTGCCATGATCGACGACTTGCCCTCCTCGCCGAGCTCCTCCTTCACCTGAGGTCGCATGGCTGCACAGAAGAAGATGTAGGCCGACTTACCTCGCTTCGGTGCGTTGGGGTCCTTGTCGCTTGTCTTTCGAGCCTTCTTAGCTGGCACCATCGCAGCAAGCTCTTCGTCCGACGGAGCAACATATCCGTCCATCTCGTCTGTGTACCGAGCCTTGTCATCAGCCGCCTCAGCCTCGAGGGATGCAAGCAGCTTGACGTCGGCTTGCTTGGTGCTCGCCTTGAGAGCGTTCCACATCTTGCCAAGCTCGGCTGTCACCTCGGTCGCCTTGGCTCCCTCGCCGAGGCGCTTCTTGGCCTCCTCACGCTTCTTGCCGCAAAAGAAGATGTAGGCCGACTTGCCCCTCTTGGGCTTGTTCGGATCCTTGACCTTCTTCTCGCTGCTGCGCTTGGTGGTCTTGTCGACGATGAGGTTGAAGGCCTTGATGTTCTCTTGTGAGTTCCATGCGTCCACCAGCTCCTCCGACCCGTTGTCAGAAAGGAACTTAGCGACGAAGTTGGCGATAGCAGTCTGATTGAATGAGTTCATTTGTTTCTGCTTTTCTCTCTGGGAAGTTGGTCTCAAAAATCAACTTTATTTTCGGCTTGGCTCCTTGGGAGGGTCGGTCGGCTGTCTGTGTAAGAAACGACACCCTGGTGGGTGTCGTTGTCGTTAAGCTGAAAAATCAAATCTAATCACCACAGCCCCTAGTGTTGAGCTAAATAAAAGAGCTGTCGTTCAAGCTTTTCTATCTTTACACGTTGTGATTCAATTTCGGCCTCTTGCCGCTTAATAAGTTGTTCTTGCTCTTGTTGCTTCTTGAACTCGGTAGAAAAACGATCGCATATTCCTCTTAGTTCTTTTTCTGAATAGTGATACCTTCGAGCAGCCTCGTCAAAACATTGAACTGCTTTTTCGGTATCTGGAATACCAACTAGACCAAAGTGCTCTAATATACCCATAGCAATCTTAGCATCACAAATAGCGTATGCATCACTAAAGTGCTTGTATGCAATCGACCAATTGTAACGAGATATGTACAATTTACCCAAGTGAAAATGAATAGATGATTTGTCATCAAATCGCAAGTCCTGAGTAGTCAAGAGCTTTTCAAAAATATCTATGCTTTTCGTAGGATCTATAGACTCTAGCCATGTTGCTAACTTGAATTTGCATAAAAAATCTCCTAAAGCTGCTCCTTTTTCAAGGAGCATGCCTGTTTGCCAATAATCTGAGTCATCTGCGTTCCAAAGAGCAGTTCTTATTTTTTCAAGATATTCTGAATCGTCTGACGAGGTAGTCATTTCTGTATTAATGAATGAATATCTTCCTAAAAATTCAATTTTTTAAGTTTGAAATATAAACTCAATTACCTGACACATTACAACCTCTTTGTTCCAAAATAGTGTATCTTTTTCTTAAGACTTCAAAATTCTTTTAATCTTTAAATTATTTTTTAAAAATATTTGCTAATATAAAATGTCGAATAGAAATGATACTTCAACATCACATGGTTATAACCCGAAACATACAATTCTTCAGGGGCATCATAGTCAAATAGTGGATCCAAATGGATGGTCTGGCAATTTGTACTCTCCTTCTGCTCGAAAATCTAGAAAGTGCAAGAAGAGTAGTCAGTTTCGTAGCCGGAAAACCGGTTACTGTCGCAAACGAAAGTGTGGAAGTGGAAGGACTCGTGATCGTGTCACTAGCCTTTGTCGAAAGAAGAAGAGCCGTCGGTCGCGTAGCCGCAAGTCGCCTAAACGTAAGTCGCGTAGCCGAAAGTTGCGTAGCCGAAAGTCGCGTAGCCAAAAGTCGCGTAGCCGCAAGTCGCGTAGCCGCAAGTCGCGTAGCCGTAAGTCGTCGAAGCGTAAGTCGCGTAGCCGCAAGTCGCGTAGCCGTAAGTCGCCTAAGCGCAAGTCGCGTAGCCGTAAGCCACCATGTCCATCTGGAATGATTCTCAATCGATCAAACGGTCGTTGCCGCGTAAAGTGTGTTCCAGGAATTAGTACTCGTAGTAGGTTAACTGGTCGTTGCCGAAAGATTAAGTAAGCTCTTGTTCCGACTGAGCAACAACATGGTCAGTTGAAATTACTAAAAATATAAGAAAAGGTAAAGTAAATATTTAATAAATAGGCATTTTATTTGAATCTCCTTGGGTTCCCACCAATACAGTCATATTAGGATTTGCATAAATTTTATTGTATCCACTTTTAATCATGTTTTCATGTAAAATGACATGTTCACATTTGTAGTTATCATCTTCAGGAGTATAGTTAATACGTGAATAAATATCATTGCGAAAAATATACATTTTATAAAATGCTAAGCTGCAAAATCCAGATGTTATTAAATATGGATAGTCACCTATTTTATAATTATTTATTTTATAAAACATAGGAATGGTATCTGTTACATTTGTTTCAAAATTGTAAACACCATCTCTGTATGCTAAAAGATCATAATAAAATGGCAATCCTAATGTAAGAGCAGATCCCATCAAACCATATGCTGATATTGAATCCCACATATTGAAAAACCCAAAACTATTTGCAACCCCATTAATATTAATTGGACCTTTAATATCTAAATCAATAAAGGCTATACAATCAAAGTCAATAAAATTTTTTTTGATATAATTTAATAAGCGATTTCTGTAGTTTGCCATTTTCTCCATTCTCATACGAGAAAACATACCATGATCAATTGCTTTTGCAGATTTAAAGCGACATTCAGAAGCATCTGGGCAATCCATAAGAATAATTTTATTATTTTTCATTTGAATTTGTTGTAATAGTTCTCTTGTATTATCAGTTGAATCATTTTCAAATATTATGCATCTATAATCTTTAAAAAAACTTCCCAAATGTTCTATTCTCTTCTGTAAAGTCAGAACTTTTGTTCCAAGATTTATACATAGACCGGCAATTACCAGACGATTTTGTTTCATAGTTATATACCCTGAATTAACTTTCATATTATAAATTTCACAGTTACGCCTACATTTAAAATCATAATTTGGAAATTTTGTGATGTCCTTAAACCATTCGGGATGTAAAACTTCTAGAAAAGATTTTTTTTGTCTGCGACAATATTGTTCTATCAATAATACTATTACAATACTAATAAAAATAAAAATAATTATAATTTTTAACACATCTTTTTTAAGTATTGGTGAGAACATATTTATATACGTTTAAAATATATATAAGAAAAAAATGAATTCTTATTTTTGCAGATATATGGATATGTTTTTGATGAAAAACAAAGTGAAATTATTTTACCCGTTTAAAGAATTTAAAAAGTAAAATGGCTCGTTAAACCTGATCGTTCACTTCTTCACAAATTTAATATGTATAGAGAAGAATTATCACAAGATGATTTTCATAACTGTGAACAATTTGTAAAAGTATTCAAATTTTAATTCTATATTATTTCAATAATTTAAAATATTGAAATGGTCTTAATTGACTTAGTCTATCGCTAGCTCTTTTGTCAATTTTGCATATTATATTAATTCGCCTTCACCTGGTTTACTTTTTTTAAACTTTTTTAGTAACACTTTACCAGTCAGTACACCTGGACGACTCTCCAACTTATCATGCAGCTTTTTAGAAAAATCTGTTGCTTCAGGATTGAGAGGTCTCTGTTTAGAAAGCATAATAGCTTCAAATATTTTTAGCATATTCTGCTGATACGTCTTTATAGCATCAAGTGTTGTTTGTAAAAAGACATCTCGAGCGTCTTGGCCTTCAGCTCGCCTGCGACTAAAACCTCCAAATAGTGTTAGGTATTCTTGTTTACTCTTTTCAATAGCATCATTAACAATTGTTTCATCTTTCTCTTCTAAGTCAGGATAGATCAGTTTAATATATTGTTTCGTATCATAAGATAATTCTTCGGCAATTGCTTCATACAAGTTCGAAGGATCCTCGAGATCACGTTTTGGTGGTGAATATAAACGAGCACTGCGTTTATACGATTTTGGTTTTTTCCATTGAGATTCACCTGTCCAATAATTCCAATAATAATAAATACCGTAGCGTTCGTCATACACTGCTTCCCATGGCCAGGGTAAATTTGAGATAGGATCAAACATTTATATATTATTCAGATAATAGTTTGTAAACTTTATTTTCATTTTTATTATTATATAAAAATTCAAAATGTATGAATAAATGGATGATTATACAAAAATTCAGGTTTCAGCAAAAATTTACTGGGGATTTAATATTGAAATACCGAATAATAAACTTAGTTTGATGTCTGAAAATGATATTGTACAAGAAATCAAGCTTGCAATGATAACTTTCTTCAAAAAACATAATCTAGAAGAGCTTAAAGAAGGTGTTAGTAATCTAAATCTACATATACACGATACATTCTCTCCAGGTCAAACAATTTATGTTTGTGATCATGAATGATTCTATTTTTGTATTAAAGAGATTATTTATTTGTATTAAATGTCTTTTTGCATAAGAGATAGTTCGGCTAGTTATTCAAGATCAAGCGTTGTGTATTCAGAGAAATCATATAATAATAATCCACCAATTAGTCAGGAAATACCTATACCTATACCTAAACCTATACCTATACCTATACCTATACCTATAGAAGAAATAGTTCCGACTGTGAATAAAAGCGTGGTAAGATTTGATTCATTAACAAATTCTTGGATTTGGTGTGATATGAAAAATACAAATGTTATTTGCTCTACAGGACCGTCAGGAAGTTTATTACATAATGTTGAAGAGGTGTGTGAAAATGTAGAAGAGGTATGTGAAAATGTAGAGGAGGTGTGTGAAAATGTAGAAGAGGTGTCTAATAAAGTAGAGGAGGTATGTGAAAATGTAGAAGAGGTGTGTGAAAATGTAGAGGAGGTATGTGAAAATGTAGAAGAGGTGTCTAATAAAGTTGAGGAGGTATGTGAAAATGTAGAGGAGGTATGTGAAAATGTAGAAGAGGTATCTAATAAAGTTGAGGAGGTGTGTGAAAATGTAGAAGAGGTGGGTAATAATATAGAAGAGGTATCTAATAAAATTGATATAACTGAAAAGATTAAACAAATAGGATTGATTAAAAAGAAACAAGGTGGTAAAACACGTCAGAAAAAATCTCGAAAATAAAGATATATATTGGGAACAATATATATTGAGAACTGAAAATTAGACATGTTGTACTCTTGGAGGCATCTCTTTAAATTTAGAGAAAGATATTATACTTCCCTGTTTCGGTATGTTATACGCCATACTACTTGGTTTATGCTTAATATTATATGTATTTTCCTTTATCATCTCTCCATTATCATTACTATATATGACTGTTTTAATGTGATGTTCGTGTAACAAGTCTATACATCTAGAGCATGGTCTAGACATTAGCAGATTCTCACATGAACTGTCAAACCTCAGAACAACCATAGTTAGATGAGGATTTTTTCTCTGTTTTTGCGTTCTTATCATTCGAAGAGCATTATGTTCCGCGTGCATATGTGTCGAATTTGGCATCCATTGTCCAAACGATTTGTTTCCTTTAAAGAGTTTGGCAAAATGTAGACATGATGTATCGTACCTAATGGATGGATATATATTAGGAATTTCATAGTGTATATGTCGTAAAATTGTCATTCTATATAAGAGTGCAAATTTATTTAGATAGTAAATTTTCTAAATCTTAATTACTACCAATGGAAAATAAAAGGTATATAAAATACCATTAAATTATTGAAGCATGTCTCTATACCAACCTTCTTGTTTTCAGAGAAAAATAAATAAAGCGAGAATTACTATATAAAAAAGAGTAGAAACCTATTGTATAAGTCGTTCATTTATTTTTATAATTTATAATATAAAAATAATATTACTATATAAAAAATGTCAACGGTTACACAATCAGGAAACCAGTTCAATAACCTCAATTTTGGTGGAGGTTTAGCTTTGAGTCAATCAGGTACAATTATTTTCTTTATTATTAGAACAGACTCGACATTAGATGGTACTTCAGGAACACTTTTAAAATCAATTAATAGCGGTTATTCTTTCCCTGCACCCACGCGAGCCGGAAACCTACTATCTGCTGTATGTTGTGGTGGAGGTGGCACACCTATGTATTTCTGTCAAGAAGGTGTTAATCTTTATAAGTCATCGTCTGGATCTTTGACGTCAATAAATATTGTAACTAGCACTGCATTGTCGCCAAGTAGTTCACTTACTACAAAAGATTTATGTCAAATAGCATGTAATTCAACTGGTACAAAGTTATTCGCTACTACTCGTCAAGGTGAAAGCAATCGAATTTATTATTCTGATAACAGTGGTGTCAATTGGAGTGCTATTACTGATCCGCTTAACCCGCCTAATATTAATAATACTGGTGAGCCTACATATATAACAAGTAATGCGGCTGGTGACAAAATATATGCAGGTTTAACTAATATAGTAGTAGGTACACCATCTGCACCTTATTGGAATTGGAGTACTATAAATATGTTTGGTGAAACAGGGCCTTTTAACTCAATCGCAACAAGTTCTAGTGGTAATTTTGTTATGGCTCTTAAGAATTTAAGTTTAATTATATTTTACGAAACATATAAAGAAACATTCGATATTCAAGCATTAGGTATAACTGATAACGTTCCTTTCTTAAAATCAATAGCAACTTTTAATAACGGAAATAATTTTAAATTAAATTATGACTATTTTTATGAAGAGCAAAGTACTGCTGTTGCCACTTATACATACACATCATCTCCTCCTGTAATCCCTTGCTTTAGAGAGGGATCAAAAATTTTATGTCTACAAGACGATAAAGAAGTTTACGTAAGAATTGAAGATATTACAAAAGGAGATCTTGTCAAAACGCTAAAAAATGGGTTTTTGCCTGTTTATATGGTAGGTAAAAAAGATATATATCATCCTGCTCTACCTCAAAGAGATAAGGATCAATTATACAAGTGTTCTACTATTGAATATCCCGAAATTTTTGAAGATTTATTTATTACTGGTTCTCATTCTATATTAGTAGAAGATTTTACAGATAAAGAACAAAGACAAAAGGCAATTGATGTAAATGGAAGAATCTTTATAACAGATAAAAAATATCGTCTTCCAGCATGTGTAGATCATCGTGCTTCTGTATTTGATATCGAAGGAACCTATACTATATACCATTTAGCTTTAGAAAGTGAAGATAATTATATTAATTATGCTATTTGGGCAAATGGACTACTTGTAGAAACTTGTTCAAAAAAGTATCTAGAAAATCTGTTTTATTCACAAGAATAACATTATACCATAAAGATTTATAAAATTTCTCTGTAACAATAAAATGAGTTTTATTAAGACAAAGTTAACAGTTGAAGATAAGGAAATACTCAAAGAAATATATAATGAACTAGAAAAAATTAGAATTCCAACTACTTACAACGGAGGAACATATCATTCTGTAAAAACAGGTACTACAGGTCAAAAAGATGCAAGACAAGCTTGTTTCGGAAGAGTAAAATATAAAGGTAAAATTCAGGCAAGTAGTTATGCAAAAAAATACCCTTACATGATGACTTTGTTCAAGAAATTTATAGATTCACATTATAGTGAATTTAAATTCAGAAGTGTATATGTAAATAAAAATACTATATGTAAACAACATTTAGATTCTAAGAATGTAGGAGAATCTTTATTAGTTGGTCTTGGTCCATACACAGGTGGAAAAACTACTTTATATATAGATGACAAGGAAGTTTGTTTTCATATAAAAAGCAATTCATTGATATTTAATGGATCAGAAATTCCTCATAAATCAGAATCATTCAAAGGAACTCGATACAGTCTGGTATTTTTTAACTAAATCTACATTTGCAATGCGTAGTTTGTTATTGAATCTTTCTACAAATCCATCATTAACTAGATATGTCATTAATGCATAATGATGACAAGTTTTATCCTTGAATCCACACAGACCGGTAATGACAAGCCATTCTTTGGCAGTTTTAAATGTGTTTTGATTACCATTTGCAATATAATTAGTTAGTTTTCTCTTTAGGCAATTCATAAAAGTCTCCCCTGAAAGACGATCATCAGATAATCCTACATTAGGCAATGTATCAATACCTTCCAAAACATCATTATATTTTTTCATTGTCCAACCTCCGTCATCACCAACTACTTGATTTGTCTTTTGAATTTTAAAACCTTTATTCGTATTTCCACAACAAAGTGGAGACTTTGGTATTTTCTCTTTTTTCCATATTTCTTTTGAAACTTGAAGATGTGTAAGAACTTCAATCTTACTTGATAATCTTAAATCTATCAGTCTCTCAATTTGTTCATCCTGCATCATATCACCCTTAACTATATTTTTGATAACTTTTGACGGAGCATATTCAATTAGAGGAATAGAATCAGATCTATCGTGAAGAAGACGCTGTGCTTGAATCATATCCGGAACATTCGATCCACCTCCGTAATATTGATGGGTTAGGTGCCAATTTCCATCTGTGCTAACATAACTTCTAGATCTTCCAGAAAAGTCACCTGATTTTATAACAATATGTGAGAACCTTTTAGCGCCTCCATTATTAATAAACCACTGTAAAAGCTGAGGAATGATGATACGTTTAGCAAACAAAAACTCACCTGTCCCTTTCTTGTCGGATATTTTGATATTACCAATTTCTACTGTTTTGTTTTTCAAAGCATTTGAGTAAAGATATAGACCTTTATCACATTCCATCAATACTGTCCAAACCAATGAGTACACCTTATCTGTTCTGAATAAATCATAAAACATCTTGTGATGATTTATCAATGTCTTTGTCTTGTGTATGACTATAACCGGATGCTCAATACTGCAATTGTACCTATTACATTTAAAAATCGGAGTTTCCATAAGTTCTTCATATACTTGGACCAGGTTTGGATCTTCGTCAAACAGACTTTTATCCTTTTTCCATTTTTCTATTTTATAAGCTAATTCAATAAACTGTACTCCATCACGTATACCTTTATAGCTTGGAGGCGGACGAATATATATGATATTTGAATTTGTGAGATTTTCATTTCCACAGAGTATATCCCAAACAGTTGCACTGATCTCGTATGTTTGCGAGCATTTTTGTCGAAGTTTGCTATATTCACCTGCTTTATGTTTTTGTGGTGCTGGATCTTTAATGTCTGAGTAAGCTATCGCATCGGCCTCATCTGTCAGCATCACAATATTTGTATTTACTTCTTCTATAGCCATATTCAGACATTTTAGTTGAGTTCCGTTTGCAAGTGCTATTACCATTTTCATGTTTTTTCCTTTTAAGGCTTCTTTGATGCTTTTTGAATTTAATAATTCAAACACTTCTTCATTTATTTTTTTTAGAGACATTTCTACCGCATCAACAACATCAATCGTTCGATATGAGCAAGAATATTTCTTCATTTGTTTCACGTGCTCTTGTGAGAAACGTTTCAATTTAGCCTTCATATGTTCAGCATCTTGTGTGAAATTTCTAACTATAAAAATGACCGGCTTTCCTAACAAGAGATGCATGAGAGCGATTCCGAAAGAAAATCCACTTTTACCTGCCTGAGGTTTACCGGTCAGAAGACATGTTGTGTCATTAAAGTTAATTTTGCGAAAGTCAGGAAACTTTTCTAGAAGCCATTCGTATGTATTTTGAATGCACAAATCATCTGTTGATAAGTTTTGAATTCCTTTTCCTTGTGAATTTGAATCATCATCTTTTGATGAGGTAGAAATATTGTTGAACATTCTAATTTTGATAAAATTAGAATAATGTATAAAAATCAATTTTATTACTCATACTCGTACTCTAACGTTTTCAAGAAAAGGTTTAACTACAAAAATAATCACCTTTGAGAATTTGTTTACGTGAAAAATTTACTTAAAAAATGAGTAAAATTTCCTTTAGGAGGAATAAAGGCTTTTGTTTGCTTATCTATATAGCCAACAGGAGGCCATGAATTAAAGAATGGTTGTGGTATAGTTTTCATATCTATACAATGCATAAAACGAGAGGAAGTATTTTTTTTCAATCCAGTTTCAGCTATTTGTTCGAAATCAAGTTTATTCTTAAGGAATAGTCTATATTTATCTGCATGTGAACTACCTGCGTATATGATAACGTTTGTTGCTTTTGCAGGCTGATCAGTCGCTCCTTGATAAGCCTTTTCTTCCATTTGTGTAAGATCAAAATTTTTGAACAATCTGGATAAAAGATATGCATCTGACACGATAGTATTCACACCAATCAATGAATTATAAATATGAGAAACAGAATTTTCAAACTCTGTAATCGTAGGTGAATCTTTACCACTTTGACTCATAAACTTCAAAATAGTTTCACTCTCCTTTTTCCACAATAACTTATATGTATCCATTATCGTTTTGTTTTCTTCTTGAATAAATTCATCGATAAGAAGTCTGAACTGGTTATTCGCATCAAATCGACCTAATTCTTTGTTTATATATTTATTTTGCTTAACCTGAGATATCAAAAATTGTAGAATATTTCTATCATTAGAACTATTAAATTGAACAAAAATTTGAATAAATTCTGATTTCTGTTCTAAAAGTCTTTTATATGCAACAGCGTATGCAGATGGATCAAGATGTGTTATAATATTCTGAATTTCAATTCTGAAAGAACTTAAGATATTCTCTCCTTTAAACTCACTACCTTTATCGCTATATCTAGAGTCAAAATAGTGAACTCGTGAAAGACGACATATTTTTTCTGATCTCGTTGGATAATTGATACAACCTTTAAAATTATCGAAAAGTTTAGATAGTCGAATATTTTTTTTACCAATATAAGGATCAAAATCGTCATGATACCCTTTTGATTTCATTTCTGTTGCTGGAATTTCAAATAAAAAGTCAATAAAACAATCTGTTGTACGACTTAATTCCTTAAAGAAGTATTCTGCCGACATTATTTTAGCACCAGGAACATCTGATTCAATATCTGTTTTTTTTGTAAACCTAAAACAGTCTATTTTACCAGAATGATGTTCACCAAAGATATATATTATCTTCTTGTGTGTTTTACTCCAGTGAACAGTAAGATCCATCGGACCGCCTATGAAAAGAGGTTCTGGCTTTTTTACATCTGGAGAAAAATGATTATATATGAGATTCATTAAAACACTTTTACCCTTTCCACTATCTCGATATTGAGTAGCTGTCTTCATAAATTCTTCTTGTATTAGTTTATTTTTCTCGTTATCAAGTACATTAGTATTATAAGTATCGGTAAGTTCTTTACAAAGTGCTTCCATTTACTTATAATACTATAATTTAAAAATTTATCAAATAGAAACTTAATTATTTGGGTTTTGTCTTAATAGAAGAACCACATGTATCATCTTCTATATAATATCCTATTTTCTTCAACCAATAATGTATGTAAGAACACATGTCTGGCTTTATTAAACTACACCAGAATAGTATACGTCTTAATTCTTCTTCAGATGTAAATTCATCGACCCTATTTCCAATACGTTTTGCGACACTTTTTTTAGTTCTTATAGTTGATAATAAAGTTTCTTTATCCATATTAGTAATACTTATACATTCTCTTATCATTTTGACCATGCTTCCCTCTGCCGGAATCGTTTCATCTGATTTAATTTTTTGTATATCTTCTACTGTAGGAAAAGGTAATTTTAATATATCAACTATTAAAGGTACTAACTCGCTATGATTATGTGATTTACTACATACTTTACCCGATGTTTGTTGATGACCTTTCAAATCTTCTATATTCCTCACATCACGAAGACAAAAGAGTTTGTTTTCCGGATTATATAATCCATAATATCCGTAAGGACTGCTTTCTAAATACTTTTGAAAGTCAATTTTTCTTTTATCTACAATATCGGAGTATTCATCATTACAATCTTCCCAAACACCAACTTTAGTATCAAAACATCGAAGAGGGTCATCTAGATGTTTTGAAATCCATTTATCATCAACATTAAATATGCTGTTAGTAAAGTATTCAATAATAAGATTACAAATTTTTACTTCAGGATTATCGGGATCATCTCCATCTATATAAATTTTTTGTATACTAGATTCTATAAATTGTTCTTGAACTTTATTTGGAAGTCTTATCATTACTTTGCGTATATCTTCAATCCCTCTTGCATCTTTGATCAGATAAATAATTTTCGGTAAAGATGCTAAATATAATGGCCTTATTATGCTCTCAAAAGAATTGGGTATCTTAAGATGAGTATATTCAGTATAATATTCTGTTGATGATGATATAAGACTATCCACTAGAAAGAAAATATTCCGATTCTCTTTTAAATAAGATGGAAATCCATACTTGTTGATTATTTCTGTACTATCATTAATCATAATACTTAGTGCTGATATAAGTTCAAACTGTGAAACGTCTTTAAAATAATCGTTTGTAAGTGTATCCAGATCAATCTTAAAGTGAGTACGAAACAATAAAATTACACGATCAATAATCATTTGAATATTAGGACCATCATACTTGTTATTGAAGGTAGAATAATCTAATTCAGATGGCGTGTCTACTGGTGAACTCATAAATCCATCGCATTTATAGTCACAAAATGTATAGTCACATTCTCTTTTACCATCTAACCCATCCACAAAATTACGTTTATAAGAGAGTGCGCAGTCCCAGGCTGATTCTTTCATAATACGTTCAACACCTTTTATAGAAATATCTTTATCTTCAGAAGTTTTATACATGTCCAAATCGATGCTACTTTTTTTACTTTTTTCCGGAATAGAAACACGCTGATAAATAGATACTTTTGGATCATATCCTGCATCAATTAAATCTTTATGAGAATCAAGACGATGACCGCGAGCGATTACTTGTGATGTTTCGCTATAATTAAACCATGGAGTATGAATATCTACAATTTGTACATTTTTAAATGTAAAACCTTCAGATATTTTACGAGATCCGATTATTACATTAATTATTTCACCTCTCATGTTATCTGGTTTGTTAAAACGATTTACTATCTTTCCAATCTCTTTATCTGTTGATGTTTGACTAGTAAGAGTTGCATACCTATTCTTTTTGGAGTCTTCTTCTTCGTTACCACTTGCTTTTGAAAATCCAAACAATTCTAAAAGTAATCCAAATAATATCAATCCTGATCCAGAGACAAATTCATTATACACAAAAACAGATTCTCCTTTTTCTTTCGCTTCTAGAATTGTCTTAATTGACGCAGCGTATTTACTACTGTATTTATGCAATTTTTCTAACGCTTCATCATGATCATCCGGACCAAAAGGTTTTCCAAAAATTTCTTTTATTAAATCAGGAGATAGAGAATAAGAATACTTAGTTTTCTTCTTATCTTCACCTACAGATTTTAATGGTTTCTTAATGATGTACTTTAAAAATCCTTCTTTACCAATCGATTCATTTGGAAAAACAAAAAGCGACGCTTGTCGTGAATCTGCCCACACACCTTTGTTTTCCTTTCCATCGTCTTCGTATGCCTGTTCATACCGTTTGGTCTGAAACTTACTCATTTCATCTTTATAAACAATCATATGTACCAAATCACTTTCGAGACCATTCTCTTGAAACACTTTTTCAACACTTGATCTCATAGATCTCAAATAAGAAACACGTCCTTTGAAGGCATTTTTAAGTTCATCTATATAAGATTTTTTTACAATGTAAGTATTATCCTTTTTATTAAAGAAATCTGTTAAAAAATCAATACCTGTAGGAAGTTTCTTACTATCTGGTAATATAAGATTCATGACCGATGCGATTTCATCAACACCGTCTTTCATTGGTGTTCCGGACATTAGAAGAATTTTACAATCTTTTACTACATGTAAGAAACGATAGAATTGGTTGTAGACGTTTAAACTAGTTTTTTTTCCATTTTCTTCAATTTGAGTCTTCATTCGAAGGTTATGAACCTCATCTATTACAATTATATTATTGTTAAAATTTTCTTCTTCACACAATTTAGAAAGTTCTTTATCGTTTTTACAGTTTTTGATTCTTTTAGCAAAAGTCTCAAATGTGTTAGTTGTATAATAATCATTAATCGCTTTCCTGGTTCGATGAACTTTTTGTAAGTCCCTTAGTTTAGAATAATCATCAGGTATGTATCGCCCATCTGTACATTTGAAAATCAGTTCATTAATAAAATTATTAACAAGTGCATCACCTTTAGCAAAATAAAGTGCTCCTTTAAAATTTCCCTCCTCCCTGATTTGTTCGATTGCCCCAATCGCTGTACACGTTTTACCTGACCCCATTTCATGCAAAAGCAAAAGTTCATCATACATAGTATTAGACGAAAGAAATCTAGCGATAAGTTTTTGGTGGTTCATAAGAGATCCTGGCTCAGCTGGTATAGTCTCAAATTCTTCAAGACGTACATCATAAAATTCTTTCTTCTTGTAAACAGCTTCGTAAAAATCTTCATCGTATGGATTTAAAATATCATCTTCAAACTGATCAATATTTGGATATTTGAGAAGAAAGTTAGTAATGTCTACTTCCATTTTCTATTTACCAATATATATTTTAGGTATGAATTTTTATACAAGTAAGTATAAAAAATCAATCTGATTCATCTTCATTTGAACTATCATCAGAATTTGAACTATCATCAGAATTACTACTACTTGATTCGGAATTTTGAAATTCATTCGGAAGATACTTTACCAGTTCGTTAAATTCATCACAAATTTTTTCTGGATTAACTAAAAATGTGTATAACTTTTTTATCAACGTATCAGAATGATCAAAATCACGTTGAACGGCATTTCCAGGTAGCAATTTACCTACAGCTTCGTAGTTCCCTTTATTAATGCAAAGGATAATAATAGACTTTCTCCCTTTTAAATTTTCTACCGTTTGAGGATTTAAATAAGGCATTCTATTTTTACTATCAATCAGATATATGTCACGTTTAATTTTTTTTGAAACAAGAGATATAATATTAGCATTAACGTCATCATCATCTACAGAAGTAGATATAAATCTTTTATAGGCTTCTTCTTCTGCTTCTTGTAAAACCGCAGATAGAAATTTATTTACCAAGTCACAAATACTTTTTCCTTTTTCCTGTGAAACAGATTTTACTTCTTTCTTCTTTTTTACATACGATATAGTGTTTTTGATAATTGAATTTCTCAACGTATAAATTTTTTTATCTTCACTATTTTCGAAAGTTGAAGTAATGATTGTCTTTTCAAATACTTCCTTTTGTGGAATTAACTCTGTAATCAATTTATAAACTTCTAATAGTTTCTCATCACCACCAATTAAATTTTTAAGAACTCGATGTGTCGATTTTCCTCTTGCCTTTGGATCATCTTTAAAGAATAAACAACAGTTTAGAACAATGTCACATATATTTTCTTTGAATTCAGAGTTGTCGTTATCCATTTCTTCCCAAGATTTGCGATCTATTTTGCTTGAAATGCTAGAACGAATACGATTAACACATTTTATTTGTTCCTTACTATCCATAGACGGATATTCTTTCATATAAGAATGAAGCACACAGTGTAAAAATGATAATGAATCTGATGTACAACCTGTTCTTACCAATACATCTTCTCCTTCAATTGGTGTTCTGAAAACTACTGTTTTTCCAGGCAGTATTTTTTTTACAATTGCAAATTCAGACATACTCTTATTTTAAAAGGGAGAATACTTTCTTTTAGATTAATACGCGATTCTGTTTAATCTTTATATAAATAAATTAAGAATGAATAGTTCAGATTTGCCAAAACCTTGGCAGTACAAAAATAAATGGGTTATATGGCCTGAAACAGTTCTTGATGCTATTTATATCTCTAATTGCAAGGACACAATAAAAGGAATATGCGAGACAAGGAAATCTGTGAAAGATTGTATTGATAATTGCGATTTGTCATGTGCTCTAGGGTATCATATCGAGTTTGAAAATGGAAAAACTATATCTGCTTGTATACGTACAGACATTTATCCTTATCTAAACCCAATTCATCGTTTGAAACGAAAAGAATTGTATCCAGAACTTTCTAATGTAAAAATATCTACTTTTATTAACACAGACATTTTTCCATTTCCTCCAGAAGAGGCAAATGTTGTTTTTTTTAAAGATATCTTGAATATTTCTGACGTAGAAAATGGTTCTTTTGTAAAAGCAGGTAATCAACAAAATTCTGTCTATTTAGGAAAAGACAGTAATCACAATCTACAATTCTTACAGGCTATAATTATTTCTGAGCAAATAGCAAAATATATACCAGTTCATTATGGAAGTCCAATTCAGATTTCAACCCCTGAAACTTCTTTATTATTAAGTGTTACTCATGAAAATAAATTATCATGGAAGTCAATTTCAAGACTAATTTACACAAAAGAGACGACTTTTAAACTTTTACCACTAACACCTGCAAAAAAAATAGGCGATGACGTTACTTATGGTGATATTTTCTCCATAACATATGATGATGGAAGATCATTCGTTGGAGTCGACCAAGATCAATTAACTCTAGTTACAGATAAAAAGTTATTATGCAAATTCTCTTTAAACTCTAAAATGACTGGTTACTATTGCGACGGAAGAGAGTGTAAACCTGTAGATATAAAAGATATGGAAATTTCAGGTAAAATGGGAAGATATAAAGGTGTAACCGTTGGCAGAGATCCTAATTGCTGGGGTGTATGTAAATATCTTAAATTAGGTACTAATTCTATGATGCCACTAAGCTCAACAGAACCAAGTTCAAAAAGAAGTTATATAGTAATACTTAGTATGATTTTTTTATTCATACTGAGTATAATAATAATACTATTTGTAATGAAATCTAGATTATCTTTTTTTGACGTTCTTTCTCCTCCTCCATGCTTTGCATATGCATTTTGATAAATTTGTGTAAAATATGTCTAAGAGGTATAGGAAAGTCTGTGAATGTCCAGGTCAAATCTTCTTTACCTTTGCACACAGAAGATCGTTTACCTTTGTAAGGAAGCTCTTCAGAAAGTTTCTCTTTTTCATTTTTCATATGAAAAACTTGAATCAACGCATAAACAAGATCTCTACCTGCGTCATCAATCTCTTGAATTTTACTAACAAATTCTTCTTTCTCCTTCATTGTCAAATCTTTTTTGGGAATTTCTTTGTTTAGACTATCAAAAAGCGGAAAGCTGTTCATTTTATTTTAAAAAGCATCGTATTATTAAAATTCAATTTGTTTTTAGCGTTTTCCAAACTAATCACCACCTCTTCCTGTAAGTCCCATTCCTGCTTGTGAAGGCATATTTTGTCTAGGTTTAGTCCGTTCGGAACCAACATTGTCTTTAGTATATGCTTCGTCAAAATCTAGATAACAAACATTGTCATCAGAACCGCACAGTGGATGACCAATTGTATATGCAGGTATTCCTCCTCTAGGATCTTCTTTGACTTTCTCATTCTTTTCAGAAGTCTCTTCTTTTTGAACAGAACGAGCAACTTCGACTATGAAACGTCCAATTTCTTCCGCTACATATGGACCATTATAACGCATATGGGGCTTTCCGTTAATAAAAAGAACAATATATGGAACAACTTTAATAGGTGCTATGGTACTTCTAGACATTATTACACATTGTTTGTTATGACTAACGTTAATCATTCCAAATTGACATCCACCTACAGAACCAGGCATGCGCTTAAAAATTGGAATTAGAGACTGACAATGAACACATTCAGTAGAATAAAATAAAATTAATGAAAACCCTTGTATATTAGTGCACATAATCGAACCTTTAACACATCTTTGTGTATTAAAGTCTTCTGAGGTAAGAAAAAGTAGACCGCTCATTTTATCACATGGTAAGATTTCATTTAAACTGAAATACAATATCTTAAAATTAATTTTGCAATAGTATATAAGGATATATTCATCTTTTATAACATTGAGATAACTCCTCAATTATCTAGGAAGGCTATGAATGATAAGTTGATATATTTTATCATTATCGATTTATTTTGAGAATCAAAAAATAAATTTTTATAGAGTGAAAAAACATTTGCATTAAGAAAAATGGTTAAAGAGATTAAAATTTTTAACGCAAACGATAAACCTTTCGGATGTCTTAGTAATAATTATAGTAACTACTATGGCGGTAACGGCAAACAAAAAATTTCTTTTTCACACGATTTTAAGGTTAGCGCTGGTAAACCTTGCAAGACTTTAACAAATTACATATACGCCTCTCTTCTTGAAGAAGAGATGCATAGACAAATAGTTTGTTACGAAAATCCAAATAACGCAAAATCTAGTTTTCATAAACAAGAAACCGAGGAGACGTTTAATAAAGTGAAAAAAGCTGCTGAAAAAGCATTAAAATCTATGTTTGAAAGAAATCAAAAATTAAGAACTCTGCTTTTATCAACAGGAAATAGAAAAATAAAATATTTATCAGAAGATAACTTTCTAGGAACTGGTAATGATGGTAAAGGACGTAATGATTACGGATTATTGTTAGAACAAGAAAGATCTAATTTGATTGTCGAAATAAATAAAAGTAGAAAACAACTAGATAAAAAATCTAGAGATAAAACTATTTATGAAACATATTTAGCTTACAGAGCTCTTACTACCGCAATAAAAGAAGGAGACAATCTACAACGATTTTTTTCAAAGACACCAACCGATATAGTAAATATATATGGAAGAGACGATCTAGAAGCAAATTCACTCACACAAGAACAATATTTGAAAATTTTTAACGAAAAGAGAGGAGGAGATCCGAGTAAATATGTTGATAATCCTGATAATATGGTTCACGCAATTAGAAAAGAGAAGCTAGCTGAATTACGTGAAACAAAACTCAGAGAAAAGAAAAAGAAAATTTTTAGTATGTATGCTGATTATCTTCTAGAAAAAAATAATATAAGAAAGGAAGATTTTGAAGATGCTAAGAGTCAGCAATTTTCAGGACAAAATTTTTTAGATCAAGCCGATGACCTAGAAGATCGACTTTTTATTCTTTTTGAAAAAGGAATGTTGTCTGATAGATTATCAACAGCTATTGAAGATCATTTTAAAAGTGAAGGAGTGTATATACCATCAGAACAAGAAGTCAAAGAGGCTCAAAAATACCAATTATCTGTTTCTAAAAAGCCATCAAGCATATATCCTACCGCAAACGTTTCTTCTGATAAAGATCCCGTTTTTATATTAGATCCTTCAACAGTATATCCAGAAAATTTAAAAGAACATGAGAAGTACGTTCCATTTTCTCAATTAAGTTTCTGTGATCCATTTCTTATCATTGAAGGATTACAATATCAAACGGTGAGCCATTATATAATTGAACAACTAATGATAGGATTAGGTATTAAACAAGCGCGTTCTTATATTCTAAAGAATACAGGACAACCAAGATTAACTTTTCATGATCCTAGATATGCGATGCAGATTTACCGAGAAAAGAGACAGGAGCGTTATATGGCCAATTTGATAAAACATGCAAAGGAAGGTTTAAAAAAGAAATTTCAAGATCGTTCAATGCAAGATTATCTTTTAGCAACAGGTGATGCTATACTTAAATATGATGATACGAATGATGATATTCTTGGAACTGGAGATGATGGTCAAGGTCAAAACGAGGTCGGTAAATACTTGATGCAACTTAGAGATAAATTTAGTAAGGAACGGAAAACAGAAGAACTTGATGATTTGACAACTTCAGATATTACAATAATATTGAGTAAAAATTTGTTTATGAGAGATTGGCTAGCAGAAAGGGTTAGGGATTCGTGTAGAACATTAATCATAATGAATGATTATGTAAACGAGAAATTTAAGACTAAAATCAGAATGTCAGCAAAGTTTGCAGAAGAAGCAATCGATAATATTTATCAACCATGTTCTCAAATTTATGTAGCTTCAGACAAAATTAAAGCCGGTGTACCTGAGTATTTTATAGATATTGTGAGAAACTGTGTTGGCATGGAAAAGGCGACTATTGATATTATCAATATATTGTGGAAACGTATAGCTGTGATAATTTATTATATAATAATACACCTCAAAGATTCTGGAGTTAAATTTGACAAAATCAGCTCAGAAATTGGACGTGTTCAAGTATTAACATCGGAAAATATTAAATGTGAAAATATTGTTTCAGATGATTATGGAAATTGTATTATAATAGCTATTGTTAATTTAATTAGAGGAATTGTTCGTTTTAATAAACAGATTTCTGGCAAGGACACTCATGTTACAAACGAGGAAGTAAAAACAGCGACATCGATTATTGTAGAAATTGTAGCACCGATAAAATTTACTAAAAAGTTTCAAGATGAGAAAGAAATTCCAGAGAAATTTGATTTTGACACACTTGTTGACGAACTTGTTGGTGACGAACCTATTGGTGATGAACTTGTTGGTGATGAACCTATTGGTGATGAACCTATTGGTGATGAACCTATTGGTGATGAACCTATTGGTGATGAACAAGAACCTTTCTATATTAGCTCCAGTAGCGATGAGATTGATGGTGAAGAGAATGAGAGTGATAGTGATGGTATTAAGAGTTATGCTTCATCTGAAGGTGGAGCAAGTAACTTCTCTCCACAAAGTGAGAAAACCGATAATATTGTACTTTACTTAAAAGGTTTTCCAGAGTTCCATATGCAGGATGAAGAAATTGAAGATATCGCTATCGCAATTCAAGACGCTGTTAAATTTATCAAAACTAATAGTAAAAAAATACCTGCTAGAATGAAGAGAAACCGAGTGAATTTTTTCGCTCGACAGAAATAAATTAAAATTCGTCCATAGGTGCTCTGCCAATATATTTGAATAAAAAACATTTAACAATGACACGTTAACCATTTTGTATTTATCTAAATCACTTACCTGACACGAAACAAGGTTTGCAAATGCTTAAAAAAAAAATTGAGGTTTAAGGAATAATTGTCGATGATAAAATCAAAAATGTCGTTGAATCAAACTGTAACAAACGCTTTGAATGAAGCTATTAATAATTTTATTAAACAAATTTCAATTAAGTATGATTTGAATCCAGATGATCTGTTGTCAGAATGGAATGGTGGATCATCCCCTCCTAAGGCTAACGCTAAGGCTAAGGCTAACGCTAAAACGATTTCTTCAGACAAAACAGAATCTAATAATATGGATGAGGCTACTCTATCTCAATATAAGAAAGCTGAACTACAGGACCTTTGTCGTCAGAAAGCTTTGAAATGCACTGGTACAAAGGAACAACTCATCGGTTTTCTTCTAGGAAAGAACGAGGCATCATCTGTTAAGAAAACCGAAGATACAAAGAAGATTGTAACACCACCTGTTGTAAAGAAACTAACTTCTTCTATTCCAACAGTTGCTATTCGTAGAAATCAGCATGGGAATCACGAACATCCAGACACATCTTTTGTATTCGATAAGAAGACTAAAAAGGCAATCGGAAAGCAAAATGAAGACGGTACAATAGATGATCTTACATTAGAAGACATTGATATTTGCAACCAATGGAAGTTTCAGTATGTTCTTCCAGAAAATCTTGATAAGAAAACAGAACTAAAGGATGTAAAGGTTGATGAACTTGATTATGAAGATGATGAAGTATTGGAAAGCGATGAAGAAGTTCTTGAGGAAGAGTTGGTAGAAGACGAAGAGGAGGAAGAGGAAGAGGAATATGAGGGAGATGATCTTGATTATGATTAAGCTATAAATTATCTCTTGATAAAATAATATTCATCTGAATATTATTTTTGTAACACCATATTTGAGGTTGTTATTTTCAAATTTTTATTTTATTAATAATATGTAAATGAAAAATCCAAATTCTGATATAGTAATTACACCAATCGGAATTGGTATTCCAGATGAATTGATTGAAATAGCAGAAGAATGTTCATTTGAAATAACAAGATCTGAACATTGGAACCAAGTAGGTCAGGGGGCGGCAGGGAAGGTTTATATAAGAGAAGGTGATTGTAAATATGCAGTTAAAATACAAAAAGCAAATCGTCTTTTTTTTGCCGAAACAAAAGCATTAATAGATTTACAAAAGATTTTAAAAGAAGAAAAAGGAATTGTTCCTAAATTATATGCTTCTTGGATTTTCAACGGAAATGGGTATATTTTGATAGAAAAATTGTATGATTCTTATGGTATGAGAAGTAGAGAAATGCAATATGCTCTCAAAAAAATAGCAGAATATGGATGGTTGCATTTGGACATATCTACATGCAACAGAATGAGCGACCAAGATGGAAATCTTGTTTTAATTGATTTTGGTTGGGCTGTTAAAAAACCATCTGATGATAATAAAACATATCCGTGTCATCCTATATCGATAAAATCATGCAAAGATTTTACTTATGCAGATCTTAAAATAAGACAAGATGCCGATTTCAAAATGATCTATTCTAAATATCTTGACGAAGAAGAATATACACCTATAATGTATACACCAAAACCACCAAAAAAACCAGACTATTCGTGTAATATCATTTGATACAAATAAATAGTTGGAAGAAAAATTTATTATAATAAATTTTTCTTAATTTTTTTGTCCTAATCTATTTTACACTCAACTCTTGTTTCATGTTTAGCCGTGCAACTATCCGCGATATATCACACATTTCTTGATCATTTTTGACTTTTACTGTACATGTTGGATCAAAACCAAGTTGTCCATAAGACATTTGATATATTTTTCCAGGAGTATCTCTAACAGTTCCATCATGCTGTATCTTCATGTCTTCTGTGAGTTTCACAATTCGCCTCTGCATATAACCAGATGTTGCAGTTCCCATAGCTGTATCACAAACACCTTCTCTACCGGACATTGCATGAAAATAAAACTGTCTTGGATTCAAACCCCGAAGAAATCCTTTGCTAATAAACCCGCGTGATTCATATTCCATTTCAGGTTCTAATTCACCAAAAGGATAGTGTGGAAGAGATCTCTTTCCATGATTCATTAGAAGAGGCACGCGTTGCCCTTTTAAATTTTGTTGACCAAGAAGACCAGTGATCTGAGCAATGTTAAAAAAGTCACCCTTACTTCCAGAAAGCACTGTTGAAAGAAAGTTATTGTCTTCAGAAAGTGCATCCTTTGCTATTCTAAGACCAATGTCCTTTGCCTTATTCAACGATGCATTTATCCTAATTTCTCTAATACTAGGATGCGAAGTCGCTTGTTTAATTGCTTCCGCTTCAATATAACATTTTCTAACGACATCACGAATTTCGGCCTCTTTAGTCACACCATCTTCATTAACTGTTTGCGGAATTAAACAATCACCTAATCCAACAGAAAAGCCATCAATAAGTAGATACTGATTAGTAACAAATTGTATACAGTCTATAAAATAAGATGCTGTTTCAGGACCATATTCTTTGTGAAGCAAATGATGAATAGAGCTATGTGACGCTCCAATAATCGCTTTATCAAATGTTCCTTCATACATTACTCCTCTCCAGATTTTAACAGTTGGTTCTTCTGGATTAGCGTCATTTGTTCTTTCATATATAAAATCTTCTGGTAAAAAGAGAGATATTAAACCGTGACCATTGTAACACTGAATTTTCTTACCCTTTTCTTTCAAAATACGCCTGATGTGCTGAATTCTAGACATAATTTCATCAGATGACATCACTCCATCTGTTGATTTTCCTTGACAGCTTGTCATTCGTCCTGTTCTTACCCATTCTTCTCTATGTGAATCAACTCCAAGAAGAACAGAATCGGATGATTTTACTACTAATTCAGACTGTTTGACCCAAGGTGCACGAGGAAGGGACATTGCAATGTTGAAAAACTGTCCAGTTGTCAATTTTACAGATTTTCTAGTCATTCTATAAGCTCCAAGAAGAGAATCTTGAACAATTGCCATATTTGGCTTACTACTTTGTGGAGAGATCATATTCCATTGAGCAGCTGAAAGATATTTCATTTCAGCCTGTGACTCAAGCGATTGAGGAACGTGTATATTCATTTCATCTCCCGATGATCTCCCTATGCTTTCACATAGGGTCGGACTGTATCTTAAGCCGATTCAGGATTGGTAGTCCATCATTATCGACCAACACCCGTGCAGTCTCTGAACGCCTGCCATATCCTTCCATAACGGACGTAGGCAGTAACGCTGCGGATTGCCCAATCCCTAACATTATTACCATTGGGTACGGCTATTAACCGTGTTCCCCAGTTCGTGTTTCCACATACTGGGTGGTAGTTAGGGCTCTAAGGGGTTTCCCGCATCAAGGTGTTTCGCAAGTATTAGGAAATACTCACTAGGAGGTAGCACCCTTTTCAGGCCTCCTGTTTTTGACAGAGGTAAACCTAATCAAAATCTGCATTAAATCCTCTGGTTACAGATAAATTTATTCTGAAAGTCTTGAAAGGCATGATCACTACTTGCATAGCAAGCATGCTTGACTTGTGCAATGTAGGTTGCCTATTTAGCAACACGTAATCTCCATTTTGAAGCGGACGATCGACTACCCAACCAATAGGTACCTTGTACTTACGATTAGCAACTTTTAATTTGGTTAAAAACTCTCCATTTCTTTCAATCTGATCACATTCCTGTACAAGTTCTCTACCATCAACAACTTTTATAAGTTCACCACCTCGATGAATAATATCACCGTGCATCAATCGTGTACCTCGACGAAAACGCTTCAGATCAATTACAGTCTCACTATCCGGTTTCCATATAGATTTAACATTTCCACTGTCAACCAACTCTTGTAATTGGTCAACATTAAACGCTGTTACGCGAACTGGCGATGTTAAAATCTTCGCAATCTCTTCCGGAACTCCAAGATAACCCATTCTCAAAGTTGGATCAGGACCGATAACAGTACGAGCCGTTTGATCACAATTATGTGTAATAGTTGCATCTCCTAGCAAGAAACGATTATTTTTATCTACTTCAAACCCATAATATTTTCCAATACCATCTTCAACAACTTTGATATTATAACAAGACATATCCTTTTTAGACGGAGCATAACATTTCTTATGTGGAAGAAGAGTTGGAATATTTTCAATACCAGCACCAGATATAACTAATTTCAACGCGTTTCCATGTTGTTTTCCATCTTTATTAGTCCATGATGTTTTCTTGTCAGTAACTGATGTTCTAAATCCTAGAGAAATTGCTATACGTTGTGCTCCATCAATAATTTGTTTGTGCTCATAGCATTGAGTTATCGCAATAGTTGTTCCATCATTTTCAACCGACCCATCAGTGTCAATTAAACCAGCTAAAACAAGAAGTCTCGTGTTTACATCATTAATAATATAATCTTCAGGAATATGCTTGTTACGAACAAGATTGTATTCTCTTAATTTTTGTGTCAGAGGATTACAATTATGTCCCTTATCACCAATGGAAGATATACCAAAATGTATACATTTATCTTTTTTATCATGATTAGCAATCTTACATCCATTATTAGATGCCCAAGATGTCCAATATTTTATTAATTCTTCATCTATGGAAGTAAATACTGGACTTTTAGCAGTACCATCTCCTAACCACATTCCTAAAATTCGTGGATCAAGACGTACAGGTTTATTCTCCCATTGAATAGGTGTATTTAATTTAACACCTAACATTAAACAACGATCAGTCTCTGATAATGATAAATAATCTTTAACATGAATATCAATAATTGGATTTACATTGATAGTGTTTCTGAATTGTTCAATCTCTTCTAATGCTTGTTCTTTCGTTAATCCAGGAACAACAGCAACTTCAATTGATTTCTTACTCTTACCTTCTGTATAATTTAAACGAAAAGTTCCATATGTTTTTCTCTTCTCATTCCATGTAATTTTTTTATCCTTATCTAGCTTTAGTAAATCTCTTCTTTCCTCTACCTCTTTCAACGAATCTTCTTTTGTTTTTGGTGGAATAACAGATACTCTTTTTACGTGAATCTTCTTATCACTTCTTTCATACCATTTCATAACCCAAGATCCATTTTTACCTAAATTTTCTCGCCAATTTATACACGCATGCCCACAATATTTAAGTGTTAAAATATGTTCGCAACTAATACCATAGTCATCTCCATGTGATTGTATAACTTTATAAAGAGGACTAGTTCCACTAACTGTATCTATCACCGTTCTCGGAGTCCCATCATCTCCAATAACTATATCTCCAATTTTTATTTGTTCTACTGGTTTAGGTAAACCGGTGTTATACATTAATACTGGAGTATTTTCTGTGCAGGAACGCTTACCCATCATGTTGTTTCTTATCTGCCCATCTTTCCCTGTTAGACGTTCTTTTATACCTTTGATAGGTCTACCATTTGTTGTATGCTTAGCCTTGCCTTGACCGTTATTAAAAGTTGTCATTATTCGAAATCGTAAGCTTGCTAGAGCACGTTGTCGAATTGTTTCGCGTTTATCATTCTTTCTAGAAGTTTCATCTTCTTCTTCTGCTAAATTGTTGTTAGCTTTAATTATTTCTATGTACTGTATTGTCAAATCATCATCACACATCTTGTTATCTGCACGCACGTAAGGTCTGTCACAAGGAGGTAAAACTGGAAGAACAGAAATAATAAAGTTTCTTGGATGACACAGTGATGGATCAAATCCCAATAACTCTACATCTTCATTCGTAATATTATCAAAAACCTTCTTGATCTCTTCTGTTGTGAGAATAATACTAGTCTTATTCTTCTTTCCATCCTCATACATCAAAGAAAAACTACTATCTGCAGCTGTAAACTTAATCTTTGGTAAATCTTTACCGCATATTATTGGCTCTCCTTCCTCGTCAACTTCTCCAGTGTGTTGACAGCAGATATCAACCTTTTTTATCTTTTCTAAAATTTTGGTAAAACGTGCTTCTCCTTTATATCTATTCAATCCTGATATAGCAATCTGATCAGACTGAAGCACTAACCTGAAACACTTTAGACAAAAGCAATTCAAAAAAGCTGTTACACGTTTATAGTATAGAGGGTGTACTATAGGTTCATTCAATTCGATATATCCAAAATGACCTGGACAATCAACAGCGCTCTCTTTGCATGTATCACACTTTTTTGTAGAATCAGTAGAGCCCATACGTGGATCATATACACTTCCAATACCACTTTTTTTGACGCTATCTATTTTGCAAACAGCCATACTCAATATTTCTTCAGGTGAATATATTCCGAATGTTATTGATTCAATCTCTCTTGTATCGTGGTCCATAGTCTAAATTTTTCTTTTCATTTTTTTTCTAAATTTTCGATTTTACTTTTTTGAAATATCATTCCAAACTTTTTGTTTGGAAGTGAATACTATTTTATAGAGTAGGCCTCTTTGATGGTTCACTTGATAACATCAGTTTAACATTATCTGGTACCTTAAAGGAATCTATACCAATTTTGAAAATAGAAATAAACTCTGTTAATGATTTGCAATGACCAAATAACTGAAGATAAATAACACCTAAACTATAAATATCCGATTCAAACGTATAAACAGGCGTATCCGATTTTGCCTCTGGTGCTAGATAAAGTTCAGAACCCATATACAAATCAGACATAGTACGACTGTCACTGTTTTCATAGTACTTTGCTAAACCAAAATCACCAACATATGCATGTTGCATATCAGTAAATATATTGTCCGGTTTTAGATCTCTATGCATTATACCTTTTGAATGTAAATATTTTATAGCATTCACAATATCTTTCCAGATATTTTCTTTATCTAGATTGTCATTAAACATGACATCAGTAAGTGTGTGATCATAGAACTTAGTTTGAATACATAAAATGGGTCTGTTTATTTTATTGAATTCTATCCATGAAGTATTATATCTCAGAATGTTCGGATGTTCGAGTTTTGCAAGAACACGAATCTCCCTTAAAAGCAAAGATGTATTATCCTTTAATGATGACAATTGATCATCTGAAGATATGTCAGAAATTTCATCTAGTAAATCTATCTTCTTTAAACTATAGATTTGGTCATCAAGCATATTATATATCTTGTATACTTTACCATGAGATCCGCCACCTATGTAACTAAGTGTTTTGATTAATGAAGATTGATTTAAATTATTTACAACCAACTTACTGTCATTCTTAAATAATTGAATCATACTTATATACTGTTGTAAAGTATATAAATCAATTTCCAATCAAAGTTGTAAAGGAGTCTTGGGAAGATTTTATCTGTATATTATATAATATACAGATGGAAAGGGATGAAGCTTTTTAGAGAAAGCGAAACTTGTCATCAAGGCGATATTCTTTGCAATCATATGTCTTGCTTATTTTTTTGAAGCAATCATTAACGTATTTTTTTAATTCATCCATCTCTTTATTTATTTTTACTAATTCATTATCCTCATACAATCTGTAAAATAGATCTGTCATACACGACACATACATTTCAAGAACATTCGAAATTTCTTGTTTCTTTGTATGCTCTTTTTCTCTCTTTTGTAAAATCTTTTTCATCTGTATTTTGGTTATTTTATTCCTCATAAAATCAATTCGTAACTGCATATTTGAATACAATCTAAGTTCTGTTGCGAATCTTGGTCTTTCCACAAATCTCACATGTATAACTTGTCTACATATCTCTACAACATCAAGTACTTCTTGGGTGTTTGGTTTAGAATAATATCGCATGTTCCCATTACAATACATAATACCTCTATCTGTTATTTCTCTTGTCCAGTTTTCTGGTAATGGAGTAATTTCTTCAATTAATCTTGGTACAAAATAGTTATCTAGCTCTCTTCCACATTGCACATCGGCTGGATTTCTTGGAGCAACTCCTCCATTTGTCATACGTTGATATTCAAAGTAATGAGGATTATGAATAACACCAGATTCAATCTTTAGTGTATTCCAACTAAAAGCAGTGTGGCATTCGACACAGTACATCTGATCACAACCTTCTATCTTAAATATAAGGGACGTGCATTTGGGACATTGCTTTGTATCTTTTTCCAATAATTTTACTGATTCTACAATATCTTTGTTACACACGTGAGCTTCTTTTTCTTCTGTAGAAAATCCTTTCATTTCATGACATGTTGCACAGACCCAACATTGACATAAACCACACTTCAATGCACTAGACAAAAATCCATGACATTCACCATTTGGACATTTTCGTACAAACTTTTTTCTCTCTACTACATCACCTCCATCCTTTAATTCTTTCAATTCTTTCTCTAATCTAGGTAACTTTTTTTTCAACATAGAAATTTCTTCTTTTAATTCTTCCATTCGAATCTCACGTTCTACATGAGGCTGTGTCGCCTGTAAAAAACCCATTTCACGTTCTACAAGCAAATCTTCTCGGTAGTCTCTGTAATCTCTTGTCATAAATGTTTTGCCAAGTTGTTCTAACAGAAAGTTTCTATCCCAAGCAACTTTACAAGACATACATGTTGGCTCTTCTTTGCTTCCTAGCATATACTTCTTTATGCAGTCTCGACAAGACTCAAAATCACATGCGCAGCACTTTACTGCTTTTCTGTTAACTTTGTTAAAGAATTCGGCACATATATTGCAAGAAGGTTTGGTCGTCATTTTCTTTCTTCTTATTACTTCTTTGTTATAAAATTCAATTTTTTTAACTAGTATTACAAGATTACATACATTATTCTAACAAACGTTTCAACTCTGACCACTTTCTTTTATCAGGATGCTCCCAACATAACATAAATATATTAAAAATATTAATTAGAAAGGATATTTCGTTTGGTGATAACTTATCATTCTTTTTTGCGTTGTATTCTATTGAAAAATGCAAAATATTAATAATATTATAATATTTAATTCTTTTTTGGAGTTTATCACCAACCTTGATTTCTTCAGTCACTGAATACAAGGAAATTTCAATATTTCCAATTTTAATAGGTGATTTTGGAATCCACATTTCTTCTATAGGCACCCACTCTTTTATAGGTTCCTGCGTTTCGTCTATAGTTTCCTGCGTTTCTTCTATATAATACTCATTTGGTTGTTCAAGAGAAACATCTATATCAAGTCCTTTAACTTTTTGTGGGTTTGTAATTTTGAGATATTCAAAGTATGATAATACAATTATTGCTGTATACTGTTGCAGAGTAAAACGAGGGTCCATCGTATCTATTTCAATACCTGAATGCGAAAAACTATCTGGTAAACTCCATATGTCAATTCGTTTAAAATTAATACTGTTCATAAATTGTACAAGTTTATTTTCTTTTAACATGTCAATTTCATCATTGTAAAAACTTGTGAACTCATCGCTAATATGAGCATCAAACATACGAATAATTTGCTCTTTCTTTTTTTCATTATTATCTTTCTCATATTGTTGACATGCTCGAGCAATACAAATTAATCTAATTAGATAAGATGAAGGAACATATAATGTTGGTATTTTTCCTTGATTAAAATGTGTTGTAAGCGCCATTATCATACGTGACCATTCTTTCAGATTTGGAAGTGCATCACCTGGAATTCTTACTTGCCCATCAAGAGTATTCATTGTTGTATATGTCATTTGTTGAGTTGAATCGGTTTGCATTGGTTGTGAAGTTTTTTCATCAGTTATACCTTCAATAATTGATAATAATGAACTTGTAATTTTCATTTCCTCGTTGAAAAAATTTGTGAACTCGTCATCAGGATGATAGTAAGCACCAACCATACGACGGAGTCGATCTCTGTTTTGTTCAACAAGTTTTTCATTCACAAAGAGTTGTAAATAAAAACGAGCAATAGAAATTAATCTCAATAAATAAGATGAAGAAACATTTAATGTTGGAATATATTTTGGAGTAAGCATTCCTATTACTTCTGACCAATCATTCAAATAGTTGAGTGCATCCCTTGGAATTGTTATTTGTCCATCAAGAGTATTCACTACTATCTCAGTTTTTATACTTTCTTCACCTTCGCTTTCATTTCCACTATGATGTTCTTCACCTTCGCTTTCATTTCCACTATGATGTTCTTGATCTTTACGTCTCCTCTTAGTGCTAGGAGAGTAACCACTACTATCCATCCTACAAACTGTCTTGCCAGTAATTATGTTTATATAATAAACTAATCCTCTTTCTTTACTTACTATCTTAACCCACATTTTATTTATATAATTATTTTATAAAAATATTTATAAAATTATGTAATACAAAAATCATTCCGAACTGTTTGTTTGGAATGAGTGGACTTGGAAGGGCTTGAACCCTCGACATTCGGCTCATAAGACCGACGCTCTACCGACTGAGCTACAAGTCCCCAAAGCTTGTCTGTGTACAGTTTTTTTCAAATAAAAGTTGAAGTTTTTAATTTGCTGGATGTACACTGCTTTGGGGACTTTACACTTCCTCTCTGCTCTATAGAGAGCCTATCTTTAAATCTTTTTTAAAATGAGATGAATTGTTTAAAACGTCTCTTATACACTCACGATGAAACGCTTCATCAAAAGAGATAAAATATTCAGATGATATCGGGTATGATTCGTGTAATAGTCGTTTAGATTTAAATGGTTTATCATCTTGAAATTCGTCTATAGAGTATGATACTTTTACTGTATCAGAATCACGTAATAAATCTTTTTTCAACAAAGAAAGTTCATGAAATTGTTCATTTAGTAGTTGTAACTGTTCTCGTATCATCGGAGTATTTGCCTTACATATTCTTACATGTTTATGTAATGATGATTTTAACGTAAATCCTGTACTACAAAAACAACATGTGTATTCGGTATTAATAGGTTTATTTTGTTTAACGAGACAGTATTTTGCTGTCTTTTGGTGTTGATTTAATGAAGACTTTGATTTTAAAATAGCTCCGCAGTGCTTACACTCCATTTTGATACTTGAAATCTCATATTTAAATGTTTTTAAAATAAATAAGATGCTTAAAAGACGTAGACAATGAGTCTACGAGATTGGTAACGTTGTATATATAATGTCTCATTCACTAAGCATCTTCAATCTAAAGATTTCTATTTATATTATAAAAATAGAAAACTGAAATGACAACTGCCGACCTGAAAAACGATCAGTTGCCAAATAATAGACTTGAAGTCTTTAAATCAAATACTAAATTAGTAAAAGCATCGGATGGTTTGTTTAACTGTTCACTAAAGCTACTTGATGGATCTTCTATTACTATTCCAATGAGAGAAGATGGTATGATAAATGCAACTATGTTATGTAAAGCACATGGTAAAAAATTATTAACAAATTATACTAGAAATAAAGAAACAAAAGAATATTTAGAAGAATTATCTAGTGATATGCGAATTAGCATAACACAATTAATAGAAGTTTGCAAAGGAAATACTTCTAAGTTTCAACAAGGAACTTGGGTTCATCGAAAAGTAGCTATACATTTGGCTCAATGGTTATCACCTAATTTTGCAGTACAAGTATCAAATTGGCTTGATGAACTTTTTATTACAGGAAAAGTTGAGTTAGGTCAAGAGAAATCTAATAAAGAACTAGAGAATAAATTTCAAGAACAGATAAAGTTATTGACTCAAGAGAAAGAGACTATTAGTCGTCAACTCACATCAGTAACGCAAAATCATAATAAGATGTTAAAAAGACGTAGGAGAGGAGTGTACGAGATTGGTAATGTTGTATATATAATGTTTCATGTAGCGTTCACTAAGCATCTCCAATCTAAAGATTTCTATTTATATAATTAAAATAGAAACTGAAATGACAACTGCCGACCTGAAAAACCATCAGTTGCCAAATAATAGACTTGAGGTTTTTAAATCAAATATTACTAAAGTTGATGACAATTTTTTTAATTGTCCTCTCACTTTAACCAATGGTGACACTATGAATATTCCTATGAGAAATGATGGATATATTAACGCTACTTTATTATGTACGGCTGGTGGTAAATTATTTTCTAATTGGTATCAAAACAAACAAACAAAAGACTTAATAAACGCTTTAGAAAGTGATAAAGAAAATTCTAAAAATAAAGAAATTCTAAATGCTGGAATTCCAGTTTTTAAAAGTATACAAGTAACTAAAGGTAGATATGGAGGTTCTTGGATTCATCCTGACTTGGCTATTCAATTAGCACAATGGATATCACTACAATTTGCAATTAAGTTTCTCGTTGGATGCGAGAGTTATTACTTTTTGGAAATGTTGAGTTAGGTCAAGAAAAATCTAATAAAGAACTAGAGAATAAATTTCAAGAGCAGATAAAGTTATTGACTCAAGAAAAACAACAAGCTATACAAGAAAAAGAGACTATTAGTCGTCAACTCACATCAGTAACGCAAAATCATAATAAGATGTTAAAAAGACGTCGGAGAGCAGTATACGAGATTGGCAACGTAGTATATATCATATCGTACGTTGCTTTCACTAGGCAACTCCAATCTAAAGTTTTGTATTTATATAATATAAATACAAAATTGAAATGACAAGAACTCCTCTTACCAAAGATTCTTTCTTGTCAAATAATAACATGCCAATTTTTAAATCTGAATTAACAAATGGTATCGAACTCCGTATTTTAGGATCGCATGATGATCCTTGGTTTGTAGCAAAAGATATTGCTACAATGCTAGAATATAGTAATACAGAAAAAGCTGTTAGAGATCATGTTGATAATGATTATATTTTAACATATGAAAATTACAAGAAATCGAGACCGAACGAAATGGGCGGTCTCAAAAACGAGAGTTCGTTATTTCCTATAATTCAGTCACAAACCAAGTTAATTAATGAGTATGGACTTTATTGTCTTATTTTAAGATCAAAAAATGAAAAAGCTAAATTATTTCAAAAATGGGTTACATCAGAAGTTTTACCTTCTCTAAGAAAATAAGGTAATACAAATTTCAAGAATATATAAAGTTATTGACCCAAGAAAAACAACAAGCGATAGAAGAAAAGGAACAAGTTATACTAGAAAAAGCGACTATTACTCGTCGTCTCTCATCTGTAACCCAAAATCATAATAAGATGTTAAAAAGACGTAGGAGAGGAGTGTACGAGATTGGTAACGTTGTATATATAATGTCTCATGTAGCGTTCACTACTTATTACCAAGATGATTACTATAAAATAGGTATATCGACACAATCAATGACAGAAACAACACCGGCATTTAAAATTAGATTAGCATCATACAAGCAAGGCGCTCCTTGTGAATATAAAGTTCATTACTTGATATATGTAGAGAATAACAAATTAATTGAAGATATACTCAAATTAAAATTCAAAGATCAGCTTAATCCAAGCAACGGAGAATGGATAAAAGGTGTAAAATTAGAAGAGATAATAAAGTCTATTAGATATCTATGTGATTATATTGGTTTACCATGTAAAGAACACAGTATAATGAAGCATAAAAATATTGTAAATGATGGAAAAGTATTGGATTATGAGGACGAAGAGGAAACAGAACTTTTAAGTGATAAGTGTGTTGAAAGAGATAAAGAATCATCAATAGAATTTATAGAGACAGATGAAGAAAACACATATTCAGACCAAGAGGATGACGGAGAGAGAGAAGTAAAACAAGTAGAAATGATAGAGGAGATCGAAAAGTATGATGCAAAACAATTAACAGAGATGCTATTACAATTTAAATTACCCGTGAGTGGCAACAAGGATGCAAAGAAGACACGTATTCGTCAATATGCTGAGAAAAATAAGATAATTGTAAATGCATATATTTCAAATGTAATGGAAACAGAAAAACAAACTTTCTGCATTGATTGCGGAGTAGAGATATCTTATAAAGCTGCACGATGTGATCCTTGTTCTAGAAAATCATCTAGAGTGGTAATAGAGAGACCCGATTATGAAACATTGAAAAAACAATATGAAGATTGTGGTAAAAATATGAGAAAATTAGCAATGATTCACAATGTTTCTGATAAAGCTGTTGCAAAATGGTTTGACAAGTATGAAAAAGAGCTTTGTGTAACCAAAAGTTGTCGTAAAAAGATTAAACCAAAATCAACTATATTAAAACCAAGTGATAAAGATCTTTTACATGATAGAAATGTGTTAAAACTAAATTTTACAGAACTGGGTAAAAAATATAACGTAGACAGAACTACAGCTAGAGATTGGCTTTCAACTTTATAAATTTGTAATAAAAAAATCATTACAAATAGTCTTTCTGTGTACCAGAAACGATGAATAGTAAATTTCTGTTGGTACACGACTTAATTAAACCATTTCGAACCTATGACCACAATTCGAAATGATGAACCTGGTGGGGATTGAACCCACGACCACGCGGTTAAAAGCCGCGCGCTCTACCTGCTGAGCTACAAGTCCCCAAAGCTTGACTGTGTACATTTTTTTTCAATAAAAGATGAATTTTTGAATTGCTGGATGTACACTGCTTTGGGGACTTTACACTTTCTCTCTTGTGCTCTTCCTCTCTACTCTATAGAGACTTATCTTTAAATCAATTTTATTTTTTCAAAAATTATAAAAATTTTTACATTGGTGGTGCTGCGGCACCATCTGTTTCATATTTTACTAAATCATCTTCTTCAAGAATAATAACCTCTCCAGAATCAACATCGTCTTGGAGAGTACGAATTCGATAACCTGTCCATTTAACACCACGATCTGCATCTCCCCATAATCTATCAAAATACTCTTTGACCTCATTCTTAATAGGAAGAGACATATTTGGCCATCCTTCCTTGAACCATTCTTTGAATTGAGCATACATTTCGGTTATAGTCAGCGAAGCATTTTTGTCCTCTGTTATAGATTCCTCGATAAATTGACGATAAATATCATTCTGTCGACGATAAATAGCAGTTGCCTCTCTTACTTTTGCTGGCTCAACACGTACACTGACCTTTTGTCTCCATTGAAGTAAATACCATGCAAATGCAGATACCATATCAGGAATTTTCTTTCCAAATTCCTTGTCCATAGGAAAACGCTTTTGACGAAGTTGTTCATCAAGAGTAGCAGGACACGGTTCACTTGGATCAACAAAAGTAGATTCAAACGGAATAACTCGAATACGATTCCATGTAGCCTTGTCAGAATATTTTAATTTAGGAAGTTTATTACAAATGAATGTCAGTGTAAACATAGGAAAAACTTCACGAGTGCACTTTCCACGCTCAAACAAGTCTCGAGCCCAGTAACTATCACCTCCGCTAAGCTTTTTTAACTCACCGATATTGAGCTGCTCATCTGCATCTGGCTCTTCCATTGTTGCATGTCTAACAGGAGGTGCTGCTCTTGACAATTCTGGATTTGCAGAACCAGATGCAACCTTCTTTCCTGTAAAATACTGAGTATTAAACTTGATAGCCAACTCACCGAGCATTAGCTCAAAGAATTTTTGTGTAATAGACTTTGCATTGTCACCTTCACCTGTCCACATGTATACTTTTTTCTGCTTATTTCCACCAACAAAAATATCAGAATAAGTATCAAGAAAATAGGTTCGAATTGATTCATCTGGAAAAACTTTTATAAGAAATTCAATTACGTTTTGTACAATCTCATCCGTTTCATTGTATTCTTTGTATTCAATTGGCATATTTTTATTGACAAAATCTTCAGGACGTCCAGCTCTGAACTCGTTCAATTTTAGATCGTATACTCCGTTCTTGAACCCAATAATGTAAGGATTCTGATCTAACTTTTGTTTAAAACGCCTGTCGTAAAAAACCTCCATTGCTTCCTTCATAATGTTGCTCTTGTACGGAGAAGCTTTGAGATTATTTATAATCTTTTGTACTTGTTTCAATCGCGCATTAAACATTGCCTCCTCTCCCTTGTCATGATTTCCTGCTAGCTTTGCGAATAGATCAGAACCCATTTCCGAATACTTTAAAACAACATCTTCCGAAATTTTTTCGCGTAAGAACACACCTTCCTCTATTTCTTCCCATCTATGATCTCTAAACTGAAACCATGTCTTTCCTGAGATAGAAGCACACACAAACTCGGTTCCATATTCTGAAAATAAAACTTTTGCTACATCATTATGTGACCCGTTTAAAGATTCTTTTACATAATGTTCTGCTTGTTCTCGTTTGAATTCTTTATAGAGTTGAGGACTGTCGATACTTGCAAAATATCGCAAAGTACCTAGAGTAAGATCCTTTTTCGTCATTCTCTCCCATTCATATATACAATTTGCCTCATCGTATTTTTCCTCGCATCTTGCTGAAAAATCCATCCATTGATCTAAAGCCTGAGAACTAGCATCACCGATATTATATAGAATCCAACCAATAGTGATCCATTCATTTCTTTCCTCTGCGCGAAAATCTGCAAGCATTGGAAGAAGTTTTTCCGATGTTTTAAGAGCTTCCTCAACCGAAACTTTTAGAGGTTTCTTATTTTTAACTTTTTGTTCTTGAAGTTTTCCTTTGAGAGGAGAAATCAAACCCTGAACGACCTCTTGTGTTGGACGACCGTAAGGAATTATACTCAGAATTCGTGGAAGAAAAAATTGAATCTTACCTTTAATATCAATAGTTTTCTCTCGCATATCATAAATACGGTAATTTTTAAAAGCATCGTCAAGTGAAATCTCTGAACCATCAGAAGTAAAAACTTTTGTAACCTTATAAGGATCCATGTCTTCTGATTTACGGCTTCCATATATCAACCATGGAACGGTACAGCAAGCTTTATCTATTACAACAGACGAATCTTCATAACCCAAATCGGAGAATATTCTTAATTCTTGTGTTGCATCTTTTACTCTTGGAATCAAATGCACTTCCTGATCTACTTTACTCAAAAATAGATTGGGAAAATGTAAATGAAATCCATTTTTTGCATATGATGTCGCTCCGGCAGAGATATAATACATTGGTTTTTCCAGAAGAACGCAAAGAAGGTGATCATCAGTACATCCTTCTACAATATTTCTCAAAACGGATTGGTACACATCGATCAACTGTTTAATATGAGTTTCTGAATATAGATGTTCTGCAAATTCTATATCATCTGATTCTTTAACTTTCAGATCTATATCAGCTAGTACAGGCATATAATGCTGTGGTTTCTCTGCGACTCCAACGATAGCATCTTCATCTTCAAGAATTTTTGTGCAATATACTTCCCAAAAGCACTCTAGTTTCTCGCGGTTAAATTGAAACTTTCCTCTAGGCTGAAGCATAGATACGTGAGTGTGGAATACACCATCTACATAGTTCTCTCGGAGTATTTGTTCAACCGATGGAATCATTTATCTTATTATTCAACTCCATAAATGTTTTTTCATTTTCTTATTTCTAGTCACCAAAGAAATTAGTCAAAATTTCACTATAATTTCTTATTTAAAAACTTTTAAACAACAGATAAAGCTGAACATGTCCGAAGAAAAGATTGTACAAAAAGAAGAAGTAGATGATACAAAGTCAGAATCAGAAAATAATCAGATGGGGTATAACGAGGAAGAATATCTAACCGGTGATGATAATAAAGAAACATCAGACGATGAGAATGAATCTTCAGATGTCGATAAAGAAGAAGAGAATGAGGACACTACGATTTTTATTCTGTCTGTAGATGGAATACCTCTTTTCTATACAAAGACTATTGTTGAAGCGAGAGAGAAAATGTGGGAATATGCAAAGTTAAGGAGAATTCAGGAGACTCAATATAATACTTATATTAGGGGTTGTCCTGATAAGAATCGTATTGAAGTTGTTGGATGTCATAAATTTAGCGTATTTTTTGTAGATCGTACAATTTGCTGGCTTCTTGTTTCACCAGTACAAGGAGTTAATGTGAAAAACCGTATTGCCGAGACAAAAACTCCTACAACTAACCCTCCTACAACTCCTACAACTCCTCCTTCAGTAGACCCCCCTCCATCGAGAAGTTTTTTTAGCAGTTTCTTTTGGTAATAAAATGTTTTAATTTATACACAAAAATTAAAACACGTTTAGATGTTTTTATCTATATAAAACAGAATCTTAAATGCTTGTAATTGACATAGCACATCTGCCAAATCATCTCTCTTTCTCGCAGATGTTAAAGTAGAAATAGTTTTATCATCTTTCCTTTCATTTAGTATAGAAATAGCTTTTTCTACACTCCATTTTTTTCTCGCAGGCTTATCTATTGCTTTATATTTAGTACCACCCTTTGATATTATTTTTTTAGCACCCAAAACTTGTGTTTTATGATATGCAGGAAATTCTACGATGTTTTTTAATCTTCCGTACTTGAAAGCAAAATACGACCAACAATGTTGTCCTAACTTTAGAGCCATTGTATTATGTCGTTTCCCAAAAGACATTTGTTTTTCTATAACAAACGCGTCGCATTGATCCCAATAATCAACATATCTATCAAGAAGATCGGTCATATTGTGATACGTTTCTGGATCTAGATATGAATTCTTTTTGCAACCTTCAGTTAAGTCACTATTTTGAAAAATAATACTTTTACCGTTTAGGTAAACTTTCTTAATTATTTTATCAAATTCATCTGTAGCAGTTCCATCTACATTATACCTTTTATTTGCGGGTAAACGAGGTAATTTTGTAATTTCTGATTTATCGAATTCTTCTATATAGAATGCAAAATTCTTTTTTCCTATATCGAAACTGGCAATCCACACAATATTGGAATCTTCCATTTTATCTTTTTGTGTTATTGGTTTTTAGATAGTAGTTCTATGTATCTGCTTCAGTTTCTTTATTAACGTATGCATCCAATCTTGCTGTAATTATCTGTAATAAGGTGTCCATATCACAGCAAAACTTAGTATCAGCTATATAAGTAAATTTAAGATTAGAAAGTCCGGTTGTGGCCTGTTGAAGATCTACTAATACATTACCAAATAGCACATGTTCACTATTTTTTTCAGATCTTTCGTACGTTACCAATAATTCAAATGCTCGTGATATTGTTTCTTGGCAAAAATTTAAAACATTTCCTCTATTATCTTGGTATATAAAGGTTCGTATTATGGATGTACCCAACCCATCCGGTTGTACATACATGTGACGAGTATTTATTTTTTCACCTTTCTTAATTTTACCAATAAACTTTAATTTGCTAATAATTTCTTGATTGCTGTCCATTTTATTAACACTATTTCGGATATCTTTAAGCGCATTGAAAGCAACTGTTGCAATCTGAACATACATACTTTATTAGACAAATTAAAAAAATGGCATATTACTTTTTATAATTGACTATGATATTTATTCTAGCATAATATAAATAATGAAGTTTCTAACACAAGAAGAAAAACAGATTCTTGTTTTTCTTACTACAGCGGCGATTGCGTCAACCGTCGTATCAATATATTTTGGTGTAAATATACAACAAGAGAATGAGGAAGTTAGTTCTAAAAAAATTCATATTATTCATACCGGTGGAGATATTGACGGTAATTTTAAAGAAAATTACGACATACAAACATATAAACCTCTGATAAAATCAGCTGATATATCTCCTAAAGATTGGAATATAATAGCGAATGATGTAGGGGGTAAATATAATTATTATGATGCTTTTGTAATAATTTGTGGTAAAGACACATTAGTTTACACAGCATCCGCATTATCATTTATGTTAGAAAATTTAAGTAAACCAGTTGTATTAACAGACGGAGATGTAACTTCAGCTCTTAAATTAGCTTCAAAAACTAAAATACCTGAAGTTATGATTGTATCGCAAGGAAAACTTTTACGAGGATGCCGTTCTGTACATAAATCAACAGATTTTTTTAGTTCGCCAAATTACCCTTTTCTTGATAATAATAATTCGTTACCAATACCTACAGAAAATATGGGTATAAAATTTGTAAATCCGAAAATTAATATAGTTGTAGTAAAAGTGTTTCCTGGTATGACCGAATCTCCACTTATTAATTTGATTGAAAATGACATTGCTGACGGAGTTGTTCTTGAAATGTACGGTAATGGAAAGGCTCCTACTTCAAAAAATTTTATTGATTCTATTAACAGATTAACAAAGAAAGGAGTCATAATAGTAGCGGTGTCTCAATGCGATGAATTAGTAAAACTCGATGTTGATATACGTCTTTTAGAAGCAGGTGTTTTATCTGGAAATGATATGACTACACCAGCTGCATATGCAAAACTTTACTTTCTTTTGAGTAATGTAGAAGACAAAACACTTGTTAGACAGCTTATAGAAAAAACATTCAGAGGAGAAATGTCTGTAAATTATCCTAGCGTATAATAAAAATGAGTTGCATCATATATGAAATTAATGTTACAACAGGCCAAAGTAAAGCTGTTGTATGTTTGAAAAAACACACCGAAATGAATGTATGGATTAAAGAACATGGAAGTAAAGAGAAAGTATATGAGATTTGGAAAGGATTAGAAAGACATTCAAGCTGGTGCTGGAAAGAAAAGAAAGGAAGATGGGGTAAAATGGCGACTCCAATTAAGAAAAAACAAGTTATCGAAGACGATTGGGGTGTTCTATTTCAAAAGAAATAATAGCAAATCGTTTCAGTTTATTTAAATATTTATTTAAAGTAAATGAATGCTTCAAAACGTCGTAAACCTATCTTAAAAAGTAAGTCTATTCGACGTAAGTCTATTCTACGTAAATCTCGTGTACGTAAGTCTATTCGACGTAAGTCTCGTGTACGTAAGTCTCGTGTACGTAAGTCTCGTGTACGTAAGTCTCGTGCACGTAAGTCTATTCGGCGTAAGTCTAAGTCTATTCGACGTAAGTCTCGTGTACGTAAGTCTCGTGCACGTAAGTCTATTCGGCGTAAGTCTAAGTCTATTCGACGTAAGTCTCGTGTACGTAAGTCTCGTGTACGTAAGTCTCTTGCACGTAAGTCTATTCGGCGTAAGTCTAAGTCTATTCGGCGTAAGTCTCGTGTAGGTAAATATTACAGTCCAAACAAAGATAAAATGTACAAAGATAGTATGGATGTAGATAAAGATTTGCCTCTTTGGGCAGTGAAACATGGGGATGGGGAAAGAAATAACAAAAAATATAAGGTGACAACGGACGACGACCCTGTTCAACAACCTCCGGTACAACAACCTCTTGTTCAACAACCTCTTGTTCAACAACCTCTTGTTCAACAACCTCCGGTACAACAACCTCTTGTTCAACAATCATCCTCCTCATCGTCTAATCATAAACGTAAAATAGATGAGGACAATGAGGAGGATATAATAAGAGATGAAATAAGAAATGAAATAGAAAAAATACTAATAGAATATATAAGTTGCGAAATACAGCCTGAAGATAAAGAGACTAAAATAAAAGAACTGCTTAAAACTTATAAAGCCAAAATAGTTAACCCCGAAATAAAAGACAAAATAGAAGAGATAATTCGTAATGAACAAAATAAGTTATACGTTAAATATGTTGATGAACTTAAAGAGCTGAAAGAAGGCATTTGTAATGCAAAAATCGCACAACATCAGGCTCTTATTAATGCTGAAAGAGCAAGGGTAAACAGAGCTAGAGTTAACAATACAACCAATTACAATAGGAATGTGAGGCGAATAAATGAGGTACATAATTATGGTGATCCAGGAATTGATTTTGATAGACCTCGTGTATATGATGAAGAACTTACTGGTAGAGGAAGAGATAATTATCATTGTAGTATGATGACTGATAAAGTAGGAACAATAAGCGTACCACATGCTACATTTGCAAAATATGACCCAACAAATTATACAAGGTATAAGGGCATAGTTGATCCTAACACCCGTCATCAAGATATGATACATTATCATTATGGAATTAATCCACACAAAGGAGACGGACGTGGCAATATAATTAGAGGCAGAAGTTTTTGGCCTAGAATTCGACCAGACCCAAAATTTGCTTATGAAAATACCGATTATCCAGACCCTACAGTTTTTACGGCAAGGCGGGTAGGGCACTTTGCATCTGATATATTACAACAAAAGTTAAGAGATAAATATGCTAGTTGTAGAGTAAGCGCAGGTTTGCGTCCTGACAATAATACAGAGGTTCATTTCGGAGAACCAGAAATTCACTAAATGTAAATGAGGAATAATTTTACTTTATTTGTTTCCCAAATATTTTGAGATGGTACAAATTAGCAAATTTCCATTCACCTGAAACATGTAGATATATTAACTTTGTTTTTATCGTATTTTTAAATTTAATACCTCCGACCTTGCATCTAATTAAATTCTTATTGTGTGCAATTAGTTCAAACATATTTCTAAAAATCATATATCTCTTACTTATATCTTGAATTGTTCCTGCTAGTTCCATCATATTTTGGTATCTTAACAAGAGAAATGTTCTACGTCCAAATCTTGTATCGGATCTAGTTACCGGTTTTAGATTTGATATATCACAACTGCATTGAGGACATTTTGCATATAGAGGAATACTAATTAATATGTCTTTTTCGTAAATATAAGTAGTTACCTTTGTAAAATTTTTCAAGTATTTACCCCAACATCTAAGATGAGCATAACACTGGCATGTAGTACAGACCTTATTCTTTGTATTGTTTAAACATACAAAACAATCACGATTCATTACTTTATTTGATAATATATAAGAAACTTTACTTTTATAAATACTTATAGTAAGTAAAAATATCAATAAGTATACACTTCATCACCTATATGTATTTTTTGACCATCTTTGATTTTAATATTTGATATATCTCCCTCAAACTCAAGATCAACTCTAGAACCCAATTTTATCATTCCAAAATACTCTCCGGCCAAAACTTCTTCAGGTGTATTATCAGAAGATACAATTCTTCTTGCAAAGAAACCGGCTATTTGAGTAACTTTTAGAATTTTTCCATTTTCCATTTGAATTGAATGTATTTTCTTCTCATTAAATCTACTCTTTCTGTGATTATTAGCTAACGAAAATGTACCAATATTGTCATATATACGTTTAACTATTACTCCGTTCACAGGACATATCTGGTAGTGTTTTGTTAAAAAATTCAGATAAATAGAAACATGTATCCTATCACCTGATTGTTTAAGATATGATACAGTCCCTTCGGCAGGTGATATAATAACATTATTCTCATATCTTTTTTCATAAGGTTCGTATCGATAAAATACTATTAAACAAGATAACAATAGTACTAACAGAAAAAACACTATATATGATTTGTTTATAATTGATATAAAACAGAATAAAATAATAATGAGTGATGTAAGAGGTGATTCTTGGAACAATAAGGTTGTAAACATTTATTAGTGACTATTTTATTCTAAAAATTAGCGATTTTCAAAACAATATTGATAATAAGACAAATGAAAATCTCTATAACCGATAGTGCGAAAACAAAAATAGCTAAAATGATAAAAGAAGGTGGTAAAAGTGCTCTTTTATATATAAAAGGAGGTGGATGCAATGGTTTTACTTATAAATTCAAGATATTGGATACAATAGAAAAACCGCATAAATTAGACGAAGAACACATCACAGACGAATTCAAACTCTTTTTATGTAATAAAAGTCTAATGTATTTATTAGGTGTAAAAATAGATTATATAGAGGATATTGAAGGATCAAGATTCAATTTTACAAACAATAATATAGAAAGTAAGTGTGGATGTGGAAGTAGTTTTGCTTTTAAAAGTAATGTTAAGTAAATACATCGAAAAAAAAATTATTCTTCCGTTATAATAAACAATGCGCATTTTTCCATTTTCGCATGATACCTTGATGTTGCTAAACATTATTTTAGCATCTGTTCATATTCTACTATCCGTTTGTATGTTATATATAGTTGTATATAAAGTTAATGCGCCTTCCTATGTATTTTATGGATTTTTAGGAATATCAATCATTGCTTGTATCCTAATTTTGCTGTATTCTATTGATTGTAAAAATATCGACATGAATCAATAATTTATAAATATATCTTATATAAGATATATTTATAATTGTAATTGCCTGATTTTAATCAATAAATTTGAGTTTAGGTGTAAACAACTCTGTCAGTTCATTCAACAAATTACGACGAACCTTGTATCTGAACTTATATTGCTCAAGCACAAAATCGACAAGTCCGGGATATGCAACTGATAAAACCTGATCAAGAGGATTTGCAAGAGCTTTTAAGTAATAAAAGTAATCGAGTTCTAGAATAGTAGAATGTTTAGAATAATATTCTGCACATTCTACTTTTTCATATTGTTTGGCTGTATGTCTGTCTGGATCTGTTATTAAATACTCTAAACGAGTACCGGCATCTACTCTTTGCCCTCGACGTTGCATTCTTTCTGCTAGTTGCACTTGTGCTGGTAAAGAAAGGAGATAATATTCTTGGAAATTATCAGCTTCTTTCTGTTTTAACTGTTCTTTTCTCTCTGTAGGATCAGAGGAAAGTAATTTTACAGTATAATCGCCTATTTTAGCTTTTCTAACACCTTTCTCACTAGTAATAATCATAACGTCTTCTTCTTTTTCTGGAATAACAGAATTTCCAACTGCTTTAGTCACAACAAAGTCTGTATAAGGATTACATCCAGAAAACATTTTATTGATTTGTTCTAGAACCCAAAATATCACATCTTCTCGAGGGGTTTTATCCGCAATATGATTGATGACGCCTTCGTAGACAACACGTACAAAATTACTATTATCACGACGAGCAAGTAAAACACCTTTCTTACCTATGCTATCACTATATATTAACTTACCTCGTTTTTGCTCTACCTTTCGATACATGTACCGCTTCTTGGTCAAAATGAAGAAGAACGTATAAATGGCACCTTCAAATTCTAACTTGATAGGAGGTGGAAACAATTTTGTCAGTTCATCAGCTACAAATTCTGAATATTTCCACAATTCTTCATCACTTTTACCTTCCATCAACGGAAAATTGATATAGTTACTATCTGTATCTCCGTACACAAGCTCTCCACCAAATTTCTTAACAATAGTATCTGCTGTAATTTCTATGTTTTTTCTACCCATATAAGTTGTACACATTGCACCAGGCATAAATGGCAAGTATCCACGCCTAACACCCATTGCACCATACATGCTATTCGCAGAAACTTTGTATGCTAGCTGGCGTTTATCAAGAACACCTAGCAAACTATTAAGAGACTCAATTTCACTAGTGTTATTTTTACCATTTGTTTCTAATTCACTAATTTTTTTCTTTGTCTTAACCATGTCAACATTACGAGTGTGCGCGCGAGCGTCTAAAAGATTTTGAATAATAGTTGGTAACACTCCTCGTGGCTCCTTTAAGAACCGATAATAGCGTTTTGCGCACATAGGAAATTTTGGTTTGCTCTTGTTAAGATCAGAACGCTCTTTGACATAAGGTTTTAACTCATCTACAAGAATCTGTATTTCATCTCCCAATTCCTTCTTCCTAAACTTATCAGTTGTTTTATTCTTTTTATCCCGAAGTTTTTTAATTTTTTCGTGTTCTATTTCAATAACTTTGTTTAATTGCATCTTTCTAATCACTTTTGGATCGTGTTCACAACCGATGTGATCTTCCCATTGCATCACGTGACATTTTTCATCCGGGATATCTGAATCGTCAGAAACCCAAGTGTGATAATCAATATTATAAGCAATAATAGTTGTTGGATACAGAGAAGCAAAATCAAACGGGATTACTTTATTGTACTGCCCCGGAACAGGAGGAAATACGTGAGCACCAACATAACGCTCAGTTTCCGATACTTGATAAGCATCTTTTTCAACAACAATATTTTCATACATACAATACTTATACATTTGACTATACACCTTGATTTGTTGACCTTGTGTGTATAAAGTAAAAATAGGAACACAGCACGTTGCAGCCATCTCTGTAAGGCCTGTCCAAGTCTGTAGCTTGTCCATGAGCATCACAGTTAAAGCGCTGTCTTGTACGCAATTATGTACTACTAAACCCTCGGCCATATATGAATGTGTATCTTTAACTTCTATATCATACACTTGTTTTTTACCGACTTTTTTAATTCTAATAACATTCAATGAAAATACAGGCTCTTTATCATATATACAATTAGCACCAATCATTTCTATAAATTTACTAGCATCTTCAGAATAAGTATTTGCAATTCTATAATACATAACAGCGACAGTTGACTTTAATGTTTTATGATAACAATATCTATATCCTATAGTTGTTACAAATGCTTCCAAACTTTCTTTTGGTACAGTTAAAGTTCCAATAAATACTGATTCATCATTCGTAATTTTTTGATTAACTCTATAATACGAGATTATATTAAATTTTTTCAAACAATCAACAATAATATTCATATAATTTACAATATTTTCTTCGGAATTTCCATAATTGATTATTCCTATTTCTGTAAATGTTTCTTTTGTTAAGGATGGACACGAACCACTTCCTCCAAACAATCCTCCTAAAAATTCTTTAATACAATTTTGATTCCACGATGTAATATCAGGAAGACCACATTCTACACAACTCGTTTTTCTAATCTTATCTGCTAATAATAAAGGAATAGTAATTATATAACAATGTTTATCTCTTTCAATAATTGGTAATACACCACATAGTGTTTCTATATCTTTTCCTATGATATTCACATCCATTAAACTATCCACATATATGAGGCATCTGTTTTTTTGAATACACATATCGATATCTGTAGTCCATAAATAACCTATTATTCTGCACATAATCATATCTTTCGTATCAATACCGATATTGGGTAAAATAGGACCAACTTTAATTCTTATACCAAGAGAATCTTCCGATTTGATCCATTCTCCTTTCTCATTGGCGATCAAATGATCTGGTGTACATGTTATTTTTCTACCATCTTCAAGTTCTAATTCAATACATTCTTGAACACCGTTATTAAAAAATTTAAGTTGCTCTGAAATACCAATAGTATCTGTCTTTTCATCCCAGGAAAGAAGTGTGTTATTTCCATTTACCATTTGTTCTATTGAAATAGTACCATGAATCAAACTGATTTGAGTTCCTTCACAGAAACAGTATTTACCTACTATCCCCATAGCTTTTTGAGCTTTTTTACTATATTCACCATCTTTGTTCTTTGTAATACCAATACGATAGCACTTGAATATACCCTTAACGCTGAGAGGATCCTTTGTCTCGCCAATAAAGTGTTCAGCGATCGTTTTCAGTTTATAATTGCTAAATTTGAAATCACGCTTCACAAGAGGCAAAAGATCTACATATACACGACCTTCGGCGTCTAGAAAAGAAAATTCCTGATTCTTGTATGCTGAAGAAGACCATTTGATTGTTCTCTCTTTTGCATGTGCATATTTATGAAAGCCTTGTTGGTCAAAATTAAAAATGCACATATTTAACTTGGCACGATCGATCATATACGGAATATCAAAACCAAGAATGTTATAACCAACGATTAGATTAGGATTCTCATCTCGAATAAATTGCGTAAATCCAGTCAAAAGGTCTGCTTCTGTTTCGTACATATATATTAAAACATCTTCTCCTACAATATGTTGATCTGGTTGTCCTAAAGTAAGCAAATACTTCTCATACTTGTCTTGACTTTCTCCGTACCTAGTAATAACACAAGAGATCTGAAAAACTTTATCTCCTGGCTTGTCTGGCTTTGGCATGGCAGATGGATTTGACGAATTAACTTCGATATCGAATCCCATTATCTTTGGACATGGAACCAAATTACTTTCAAAAGGACAAATATTTTTCCACTTGACCTTGAATTCGTGATCACAAAGAGTCAATTTATCATCTTCTTCTTGGCGCTTTCCGTGAAACTCAATCCAACCAGCTGTTGAAATTTTTCTGCAACAAGTAAGTTGTAAAATACAATCAGCATCTGATTCGTGCATTTTCAATTTGAGAGCTCCAAGACTAACTACGTTAATAGAGCTTCTTAATTTGAATCCAAGTGTTTTGATATCTTTTCTGGCAGAAAAGGAGCAAAAAAGATACGGAAAAAGTTTTTCTGAACCATTTGCGTCTATATGAGCTCCATATAGACGTTTCTTCATCATCAGAACCTTCTTGAGAGGTTTTTGTTCTTTTAATAATTCATCTAACTTATTACCAACAAGTTGTGCATTTCCTGTATTCCATTTTATTCTATCTGGAAGCTCAATGTAGACATAAGGAGTGAAATTATCAATTCTAACACAAACGTTAGCATTTTTTTCATCAATTCCATATATTCTTATACAGGTGATTTCTTGTTCCTCGTCATCGACATGCCAACTATATGGAAAAAATCTACACGACTCCATTTCTATTTCTCACAATAGATGTCTGCTTTTAAAACCAATTTTACTTTTTGTAAATCTAAAATTTTTATATAAATTATTACTTTAAGTAAAATGGACGTTGATGACGATGACGATGAGTATAGTGGTAGTGATGAATCTGTAAGTTCTGAATCTGATGATAATTACATTAAACCAGATCCTAATTTTCTTCCTATAATATATGTGAAAAAAATAGCAGACAACTTTAAAGAATTTAAACGAGAAAAAAATGAACAAAGAAGAAAAGAATATAGCAAAAAAAATATAAAATATATCACAATTTATATGTATAATATGTTATGGAAATTAGATTTTCAACAAATTTTGAAAGTTACAATGGACGTATGCTTCACATCTTTAGAAAAAGATGAATTTGGTCTAGGACAACATCTTCTGTTTTTTAAATTTCTTGAATTTCTTGAACAAGGACTTTATTATGTATATAATCTTTATAGTTTGAAAGAGATTCAAATAGATGAAACAGACATTCTATGTGGTGACAGTGAGTGTGCAGATGTTACGTATGATATTGAAACTATAAGACAATGCCTTGAAAAAACGGATATTCATTTATTCGTTTCAATTGATAAATCTAGTTTTTTTTGTTATAGTTACAAAGGTATATGTTATGATAGAGAAAAATTTGGAAAACTTATATTAGAAGGATCAATCAATTATTCGTCTTTTGAAGATAATCGAATGATTTATATTAAATTACCTATTGCTTCTCCAGGTAGAAATATATATATACCTTTATTATCGGCAATAATAATTTCAAAGACAAAAGACAAACGTATATTTTACCTTCTTAAACAAGATGTTTCACGTTACTATGGATTCGATGAAACAGTCAAACCTAAATATTGTGTAGATGACAAAAGTACTCCAATTATGTACGTAGCAATATGCGGTGGTCGTAATTGTTCTAAAGAAGAATGGACAGGTGGTTGCGTAGATCATATGGAGATTTATAGAACAAAACTAGCCGAATACATGAAAGAGAAGAACCGTAATGAAGAAGTTAGTAAAAAAAGAAAAATTTAGTTTCAAGCCTAAAAACACATTTCATTTTTTGTAATAAATATTTATTACAAAAAATGAAGACATTTGTATTTGATAACTTTGTTTGTAGACTTGGACAGAATGCAAATGAAAATTGGTCTCTTTTAGACAATGCAAGAGATCATCATCTTTTCTTTCATCTTTCATCATTTCCATCTGGGTATGTGATTATTGAGTATGAGAAAGATCACACTTCTTTTATGATAGATACAGCAGCTCAAATTTGTAAGAATGGTTCAAAGTACAAAAATTGTAACGACGTAAAAGTTGATTGGTGTAGATGCGATAATTTGAAAAAGAGTGATAAAATAGGAGAAGTTTATTTTAAGAGTAATCGACAAGTTCAACAAGTTAAAGTTTAGATCATATTTTGTGACCAAAATTATAGTATAATTGTTTAATCTAAACGGTACATTACATTAAGTAAATGTCTATTCGTGCAAAACGATCTCTACTATGTGTAGCAGATAACACTAGATCTAAAAGACCAAAACTTTGCACTGAAGAAATTGTTATCGTGAAAGAAAAACCTCCAACTCTTGAGATGGTTTCTGCGACTCATCTATATAATTATATGATGAACGATCCTTTAGTAGATTGGCTAAAGCTTACAAATCGTCGCGGAACTCGAAATCCACAAGATTATACAAATGCAAATGGATTCACAGAATTTATTATGAATAGAGGTATAGAGTTTGAAAGTGAACTTATTAAATATATTAACATAAATAGAGTTCCAGTTAGAAGCGTTTCCGACTATATTACGGAAGAATCTCTAAGAGAAACAAAAGAACTTATGTTTCAAGGAATTCCACTTATACATTCTGCACCTGTTAGAAATTCTCGTAATGGTACACAAGGTGTTATCGATATTTTGATACGTAGTGATTTTTTGTCAAAATTGGTAGATGAACCTCCATTAACCGAAAAAGAGGTATTAATGCCTGCTCGATCTCTTGGTAAACCATACCACTATGTTGTTATTGATATCAAATTTTCCACTCTACCTCTGAGAGCAGACGGAATTCATCTACTAAATTCTGGTAGTTATCCAGCGTATAAAGCACAGTGTCTGGTATATACAGAAGCGGTAGGTTTAATTCAAGGTTTTACAGCTCCATATTCTTTTATTATGGGAAGAAGATGGAAGATTAATAAAGCTGGTAATAATGAGACATGTCTTAACCGATTGGGTAGAATATCTTACAATTCTATCGACATTGATTATAAGAAACGCACTCGAGAAGCAATTAAATGGGTGCGGGATGTAAGAAAATTCGGACATACCTGGTCTGTCAATCCTCCGTCAAGAATTGAACTTTATCCGAACATGTGTGCTGAATCGGGAAAATGGAATTGTGAAAAGGAAAAGATATCTGACATGATTGGTGAGATTACTAATATTTGGTATGTAGGTGTAAAACAACGCAATCTCGCAATAGAGAAAGGTATAAAAAGCTGGAGAGATACTGAATGTACAACTAAAAATATGAATATTAATGGTGTTCGAGCTAAAACGATTGATGCAATATTAGACATCAATCGGCAAAATGTTGATAAAATCAGACCAGACGTGATAAAAACGAACATTGGTGACTGGAGAGATGAGTGTAATGAGTTGTATGTTGATTTTGAAACACTTAGTGATATTTTTTCTGAATTTTCTTCCCTTCCTGAACAACCAAAAACGGATATTATTTTTATGATTGGAATTGGGTGGTCTGATAATGGAATATGGAGATATAAGAACTTTACATGTTCGGAACCGACTCATAAAGAAGAACAACGAATTATGATTGAGTTTTCTAAGTTTGTCTTAGATCGTGGAAATCCTAAAATTCATTATTGGCATGCTGAGAAAATGTTTTGGAATTCTGCTGAAGCAAGACAGTTTGATTTAACGAATAATTGGAAGATTAGAAAATGGTCTGATCTATGCAAACTTTTTCAAGAAGAGCCAATTGTAATCAAAGATTGTTTTAAATTTGGACTAAAAGCGATTGCTAGTTCAATGAGAAAGCATGGAATGATAGCAACGCAAAATGAGAGTGATTGCGGTAATGGTGCAACTGCTATGATAAAAGCATGGGAGACGTATAGAAATTCAGAAGATCCAAAAAATTCTAATGAGATGAAAGAGATTATAAAATATAACGAGTTTGATTGTAAAGTACTTTGGGAAATATTAACCTTTTTACGAAAAAATCACTAACTTTTTGTTAAAAAGATTTACAATCTTTACTTACAGTAAAATGATAGATGAGAAAGATCCAGTAAAGATGGCTTATGCTTCTCTTACGATATCTTTTGTTATTTTTATAGTAATTATCTATGTATTTAAGCCCGGGTGTGTTCAAGTAGTAGATAGACATACCGGTATGATTTACGTTTCTTGGAAGCTTGCTTTGTCTTATTCAGCGACTTTTTCTTTCATAATAGCGATTGGCACACTTATGCTAATTTCAAATAATCTTGACAGAAAAGAAGCGTTAGGATATGAAATGGTTTTTATTCCAAACTTTTCAACTATGTAAGTAATCCTATTCCAAAAATTAAAATTTACTTTGGCTTAAACGAAACAATGTAAGATGCAAAAATGGATAGACAACCGACTGTTGAAATTCAAGAGCTCGATACAGAAATTATTCCTCCGCTAACAAATAGAATGACAGATCCAGACTATAATGGTGGGTGTAAGATTGTTGTTGTTGGTAAGCCTGGTACAGGAAAGAGTACACTTATAGCAGGCCTTTTATATGCAAAAAAACATATTTTTCCTATTGGAATGGCTATGAGTGGGTCTGAGGATACAAATCATGCATTTGCTGAAATTATGCCTAGCACTTTTGTATATAACGAGTACGATGAAGAGAAAATAAAAGATTTTGTAAAGAGACAAAAGTTGGCATGTCAACATCTCGAGAATCCGTGGGGAGCGATCATTCTTGATGATTGCACTGACGATCCAAAAGTATTCAATAAACCACTTCAAAATGCATTATTTAAGAAAGGTCGTCATTGGAAGATGTTTTATATTCTTTCTTTACAATATGCCATGGATATCAAACCTGCGATTAGAACAAATATTGATGGTATTTTTATTCTTCGTGAACCAATAGAGTCTAATCGAGAAAAAATATATCGCAATTACGCATCTATTATTCCAACATATGAGCTCTTCTGTGATCTTATGGAACAATTGACAGAAGATTACCATTCTATTTATATTCATAACGCAACTAGAAGCAATAGATGGCAAGATTGTGTTTTTTATTGGAAAGCTCCACGTGTTCCTAAAGGATGGAAGTTTGGCTGTCCTGAGTACTGGGAATTTCATGAATCAAGATATAATACTGAGTACACAGATCCGATCACATTTTAATGCAAAAAAAGTAATCTTAATATGAAAAATATTAAGATTTTATGTTTTTTTATCTCCAAAAATCAATCTTCTAACATTGAGAATTTCCAGATTAATCCTTTCTGCTTCTGCATACTTACCTTGATCCCAAAGAGATTTGGCTAGTTTATGTAAATTAGCTTCAACTTTAGCTTGTTCAGTAATTATCTTTTTTTTAAAAGCTGTCTTTATGCGAATAATAACAGGATGTAATATCATTACAAATAAAGGCATGCGTAGAGTAGGTAATCGTATATTGACTGGTTTTAATAAAAAGTTTTTGATACGTTTAGGTATTGATTTATAAGAATTTTTATTTGCCATTTTACATTTACATACTTCATCTAGACAAGTACATTTTGTAATTATCAAACTAGAAGATGGTGTAGTTTTGACAATCATTTTTTTTGGTGATATTTTTTTTCCAAAAGCAAACCAAGAAATCAGGAGTATGGTTCCTGTTCCGATGCTGATACTTGCAATAAGTAACAGGTCGGAATCGAATAAATTACTCAAAGTAAAATCCATTTAGTTTAAGTAAGTATTTACTTTAAAAATGAAAAACATATTTATATGTCTTCTAGTTTGATTTTAGATCCTTCCATGTTTAATAATTTTTTAACAAAGTCAGATGTTTTCTGTTTAGTGAAACAATTGTTAGAACCATTTTTCCGATGAGAAATAACGAATGTCTTTGTTGCTATTTCCCACGGAATACATTCAACCATAAAAAGTTGATAATCTTGATACTTTAAAGCATTAACTTTATTCAAGTACCAGTTTATACTATAATCGCCATTCCTTTTACAACTAAAATCGTATTCTTTCATAATGAAAGAAATTATCTTATCGTCAATTGTAAATTTATTTTTAGCCCAATAAGATCCTAACGATATTACATAAAATCCTTCAATAGTTGTAACAATATGTAATATAGTATCGTATTTAACTACCGCTTTCAAAAACCCTACATAATCTCCAGCAGAAGGCCATGCAAACTTTGTTTTCTTACGCTCATAAGCCTCAACTGGATGAGAATGAAAATTATAAAGACCTTCTATTACTGGTACTGATTCTTCTTTTCCATAGAAAAGACTAGTTTTGTCGATAACTAGATGATGTGTAAAAGTATCATCTATTTTTTTAACCAATAATCTTCCTGCGACCTCCTTTTGCGTAATGACTCCATTTTCATTTATTGTGGAACCTAATTTTGATGTTACTTGTAAATATTTAATTGCGTCTTTGCTCAAGCAAGCTTTTAAAGTACAATAACCTTTTTCTTTTGAATAAAACTGTACTAACATGTGACCAATGTCATTGACAGAATCGTCATCTATCACATTATTTTCACGTAAAAGGCATACACCATGTTCAGTAAATTGTAAACCTAATGGACTCTTTTTGCTTATATAAGGATCTCTAAATCCTAGTTTCAAATAATCAGTTATCATTTTTACTTTGTTAGGATGATCAAATCCTATTCCAACACATAAAGTAACATCATTTGGAATGTTATAAAGAGTTTTTTCCAAAACAGTTGTTAACATATTACCTTCAACACCAATAAATTCACACAATTTTTTTTCTTCATCATAAATAATCCAGGCTAAATCAATTATATTATCAACGAATGATACAGAATTTATATATGTTACTCTTGACTCTCCTTTTGGAAGAGATATAAGAATATTGTATTGTTTCTCCTTAATTGCTAATACAACACCCATATTTGTATGTGTACTAGGTATTGGTTGACATCTTTTTTCTAATAAATGCAGATTGTTATTTTTAACAATTCTGTCATAATCAATTAATAAACTATTCATTTCCAGAATAGCAAGATTAAATCTATTATTAATCTGGATTTTAAAAATTAATTTGAGTTATTACTTCAACTTTTCAATAAATATTGAAAATGAACAAAGTAAAAACGCTTTTCTTTCCGACAGGAAAGATTCATACCAAATATACGAGTTATGTTGGATGGTCTTTTGCTTCGAACGTTTTAGTTTCAGCAGAAAGTGCAATGGCTACACATAGTATGTTATATTCGATCGGTGGAGACGCTGAAACAATTAGAACGGCGAATTACATAGGTAAAGATATAATTGGTCAACTTGGATGTCTAGCGTATATTGCCAAAACAGGAAAGGATGCAGATAAAGATCCATGTCGGTATATGTTTTATTCAAACATTGCTCAACAATTTTCATATATGTCTTTGTGTGCAACACCAATGTTACCTGAATATTTTCTTCCGATCGCAGGCATTTCAAATATTTTTAGCAATGTTTCTTTCATAGGTTTTGGAGCTATCAATGCAAAGTGTATACAGGAACTTGCGATTGATGGAAATGTTGGTGAATTATACGCAAAGATATCTGTTTTCAATACTATTGGTAGTAGTATTGGTCTTCTTATTGGTCTTGGAATTATTACAGTGGTTCCTGATCATTCTACAAGACTATGTATTATTCCCATTTTTGCATTTTGCAGAGTATATTGTTTTAATCGTGCCGTTAACGGTCTTATCTGATATTGCTTTCATTTATTTGAATAATAAATGAAAGAAGTTGATTCATTTCAGTCATCTTCACTGTCATCAGAGTCACTAACACCCATTTCTTTATCTAAAAGTTCTTTAGACTTGATATAGACAGAAATTTTACCTAAACTTCCAACACTTGAACGAAAAAGCAAAGGTAGTTCATTTGTTCCAGGAAAAATTTGCATTGTTGATCCTAAACCAGCAATCTTATTGATTCTTGTAAATTGGTCGGTTGTGAAAGTTGCATCATATGAATTAACAGCTACATCTCCTGTTTCTTCATCATCTGAATCATCGCTTTCTCCTAAACGTACTTTACGCTTCAAAATTCCATCAGCGTCTGCAATAAAATCAATATGAAATCCTCTCGACTTAACTCGAATATTAGTACTTCCTATACTACTTAACTCTTTACACATTTTCTGAAAATCGGGAGACGGTACAATAACAGGTTTTCCATAACCAAGAGGAACATCGGCATCAACATTTTGAATGTTTTGAATCTTGATACCAGAAGTTGTAACTCGTGTATTTTCTTTTGGTATAGTCTTTATTCCAAGTTCATTCGGAGTATCAGAACTGATGAAAAGCTGTAAAGAATCCTTCTTTTTAATCGATTTCAGCATCTTATGAAAATGATTGAGATTAAGACCTAAACAGAATTTATCACCTGATTTAAACTTATACAAAGCAAAATTTTCTGCTTGTAGATTCATATCTACTAAAGTCCTTCTAGGCTGGTCAAACATTCGGAGTGTAATTCCATCATCAGTCACATCAAAGCATCCATGCTTTAGATTATTAGTCAAAAGCTCTGCGAGAATTTTGATCTGATAAGCTTCACCAGTCTTACATTTAAATGTTATAGGCATTTTTGAAAGTAAATTTTACAACTTTAAGTTATATTAGTAAAAAATATATTATTTTAGAACTCGGAGATTAAAAAATTTATCACTAATTTAAATATTTAATAACGGCTTAAAGATTCGTATTCTATTATAAAATGACTGAATTAATAAACTCAATTGATATGAACTTATCTTTTAATGATGAAAATATCAGAGTATTAGGTACACCTGAAAATCCAATGTTTGTAGTTAAAGATATATGTAAAATATTAGGTTTGAGTAATGTAACTGAGACACTACGTAATATTCCTGAAAAATGGCGTTTTTCAGTTTCTCTGAAGACCGGTAATTCTAGTAATTTTCAAACTTCAAATGTTGTTAATCAAGCAGGATTATATAAAATTATTATGCGATGTAATAAACCAGTTGCAAAACCCTTTCAAGAATTTGTGTGCGAAGAGATATTACCATCTGTTAGAAATACAGGTGAATATAAGTATCAAAAGATATTAGAAGAAAATAAAAAACAGAGTATTTTAGAAGAAAATAAGATTATAAAAGATGAAAAAACTGAATTTGTAAAAACATCAGAATTAAAACTTATACTACAAAATATTCAAACTTTGATTGAAGAATCAAATGAATTAAGAATACAACTTGATCAAAAACCCAAAGAAAATGAGAGCCATAATTCTCTAAATACCAAAGAAGAAAAATCTAAATTAACTAAAACTACTAACGGAATCTTCAACTGTACGCTAAAACTACCTAACGGGTCTTCTATTACCATTCCAATGAGAGAAGATGGATATATAAATGCTACTATGTTATGTAAAGCAGGTGGGAAAGAATTTAAACACTGGTTTGAAAATAAAACAACAAAACTATTAATTAACACTTCAGAAAGTGAAGTCGGAATTCCGACTTCACAATTAATTGATATTAAAAAAGGCAATAGTTCTAAATTTGAACAAGGAAGTTGGATTCATCCAGATTTAGGTATACATCTAGCACAGTGGATATCACCAAGTTTTGCTTTACAAGTTTCTCGTTGGACTAGAGAGTTACTACTTTTTGGAAAAGTCGAGCTAGGAAATGAAAAATCCGATAAAGAATTGGAATATAAATTACACGAGCAGATAAAGTTATTAACAGAAGAGAAAGAAGAAATTATCAATACATCTAAAAAACAATTAGAAGAAAGTCAAGAAGAGGTTAAAAAATTAAGAAAAAAATATGTAAAACAACCCAAAGAAGTGCTTGATCAAAAGAATGTAGTGTATCTTATGACTTCAGAAGAGAGTGAAAAAGTTGGTGAATATAATGTAGGAAAAGCTATCTATTTATCTAAGAGAAAAGAGTCTTACAATCATAATAAGTTACATAATTTTAAAGTGATATATTATATATGTTGCAAAAACTCAAAATTGATGGATATACTAGAAAGCGTCATTCTAACGAAACTTGAAAAATATAGATGTAAAGCTGGAAGAGATGTCTTTTTATTACCTACAGAAGATATCACTCTGTTTACAAATATATTTGATGAGTGTTCAAAGTTTTATGAAGGTATTGACGATCCTATATATCCTAAAAGAACCATACAAGAAGACAAAGAGAAACAAAAAGAAAGAAATATAAAATACCAAGAAGAACATAAGGAAGAAATTAAAGAAAAAATGCATGAGTATTACGAAGATAATAAAGACATATTATCTACTATTAAAAAAGAATATTATGAAAAAAATGCTGATGGTATAGCTAAAAAACAGAAAGAATATTATCAAGGTAATAAACAAGCCGTAATAGAAAAAGTTATGGAATATTATGAAGAGAACAAAGAGAGTATATTAGAAGATAGAAAGGGTTTTTATCAAGAGAATAAAAAGCATATTTTAGAAGAAAGAAAGGCTCATTATCAAGAGAATTATAAAACCAAGATAGCAGCACAGAGATCAAAAAAAGAAACATGTGAATGCGGTATGATAATTTCTCATTATAGTATGAAAAGACATAAAGGTACAGATAGACATAAAAAAATAATGGAAAAAATACAAAGTATTACATGAGTTTGATTTTACTGTTCAGTGAATAGAAAAATATGTTTTTCTATTTACAATACTTAATTCATACTAAAGTTCTTGTAGTCTGATATCATTAGCCAAAATCTAATCGAGAATGTTGATCTGATAAGCTAACGCATGTCTTACACTTGAACGTTATCGGCATTTTAAGTTCTAAATATTTTCTTTAGACCTTTCGTTAGACCTTTCTTTTTGCTTTTACACCAGTAAATTGACCTAACGATTCTACACATCGTCCTTTTATTTCTTTACTTGTAACAAGTACGCCATTTTTAAATAGAGCATAACACGGTATTCCCTGAGTTGCTGCTTTTGGTATAACCTTTTCTATTCTTTTAACAAGTTGTTTTTGAGAATTTCTGCTTCCTAAATAATCAATAGTTGCGCAAATTACTTCATTTCTACTAGTCCTGTTAGCGTAATCTTGAAACGCAGGCTTTGCATTTTGACAATGAACGCAATTTCCTGATTGTACCATTATCACAACCGGAATATATTGATTTAGATATAGAAGCAATTTATCTTTTATACTACCATCTTCTTCAAAATCGAAGTCTTCCATATAAGCAATCTGTTTGTTAAATGGTTTGTCGTCGCTCATAATTTTACTATTTAGCAAGATTCTCTTTTTTTAATATCTCATCACAAATATTTACTTAGATTAAAAATGGTGATTGTAAACGTCAACAATATAGATGAAAGTTTCTCTTTTGAATTCATTATGTATGATCTAGACACACAAAAGAGCGCAATTACACGGTTGGCTGCTGAATTGAATACGATTCCCAAATATTTGTACTTTCCAGAGGGAATACCATCTCTTGACAGACTAAATGAACAAGATCCAATAACTGTTGAAGATTTATTGGTTCCTATTATATCTGCTGGTAAATATTTAGATTTTGTAGATCTGGCAAATAAATTAAAAGGAAAGCTTGATCAACGAGGTCTTGATTTGCGAGATGATATATTATTACCTTTTATAGCACATGATTCATCTTATACATTGGATGGAGTTAATCCAATCGATATCTTACATAATTTAATTAAACAGATAGAGTCAGAAAATCTATTTGAAGATAATTCTAATATATCACTAAGAGATCTTCGAGATTTCTGGGAAAAAGATAGATTAGAAACAATAAGACAAATTTCAAAAGAAGTCAATATTGTTCTAAAAGAGTCTAATGAGCAGAAAAAGATCTTTAGAGACTTTGAAGGTATTAAAAGTAAAATCATTGCCACTCCTTTTGAACAAGAAAGCGTAAAGTTTGAATTTTCTCTAGATTTGACAAATATTACTGTGATGGAGATATTTAATCATATGAGTCTTAATGCAGAAGTTCCGTTCGCTACTATAAATAACTTTTTCAAGATTTTTAAGGATTTTAATCCACCAAAAAACTGGGAAATTTCTGTAGATACAGGTATCATTTTCAAAGTTTTACAAAAAAAGAGTGTATATGGTGTAAAAGATGAAGATTACGCAGAGGGTGTTCTTACAGTAGATGGAGAACCTGGTAATGAAAATATATCAGTCGAGATGTCTTTATTCACTTCAGAAAATTTTTTACAACGCGATGAAATAATTGATCGTTTTTTGGAAACGATTACTGGTTTAGGCGTTGTGACAATCAAAAACGTAATAGAAAAACGTATAAAGGGTCCCTTTTACTTTCCAAAACATACTCTCGATAAATATATTTTTGCTGATCTTGTCATGAATAACCCATTGTTCTCTTCCATGATGTCGATAGATGAAAGTGAAAAAGCTACCAATAAAAAAGAAAGCATATATATACATGTTCATAATTCTAAAATAGGTGAATTAACAGCAAATCTCACTGAAAAAATAGCTCTCCGAAATGATTCTGATCTACGTGGAAAGGACACTAACGAAACATTCAAATTTGGAACTACATATATTCGAGTAAAAATCGTAATTGCTAAAAACATTGAATCTGTTAATGAGTTCAAGAAGCTCTTATCCAAACTTCTGGGTGTATATGATCAGAAATATCAAGAGATATTAGATTTTTATAGGTTTTATATTCCAGATTTTCAAATAGATAAAGATAAATCGCTACTTGATAAAACAAAAGTAAAAGGAACGAAGCCACTAACAAATAAAGATATCGCACCTGAAGTTTTTGTTGTTGGGTACCCACTTAGATGTGCAAATGCTCCAACTATTATAGACGATGATGATGAAAAAGCTTTTAAAGAAGCTGAAGATAAAGGACTCCAAATAATGAGATATCCAAAAGATAATTCAGCTTTTCCTTCAAGAAATTATGTTTGTAATAAAAATCGTGAAGCTAGGTTTCCAGGGTTGCAAAAAAACAAATTTGAGAAAAACAACGAGTTGGTCCCTTATCTACCATGCTGCTTTAAAAAAGACAATAATAAGGTTGGTTCTCAAAGTATTTATCGTCAATACTTTCATGGAGAAAAGCCAAAAGAGAAGGCTGTCTCAACCCAACAAGATTTGATAACAACCAAAAAGTTTGTACCACCTGATAAATATGGTACTCTTCCTGATAATCTGACTAAAATGTTTGAAATCTTTGATTACGACGAAGACTATGTTTATGTGAGAAAAGGAGTTTACGAAGCAAACAGTTCGTTTTTAGAATGTGTAATGGAAGGTATGTATAGACAAACAGGTATATTAGATGTTGAAGATAGAAAGGTTTATATTGAAAGTGAAAGAGTTAAGTTAGCAACAGCAGCAAACGCTGCTGCATGTCGTCAGGAAATGTATGATTATTCAATCAAACAAATTATGGATATTATACGTGATTCTTCTTTATATATGGAACCTTCACTATTTACTTCTTTTCTTGAACAACATTTTAACTGCAATATTTTTGTTTTTAGCAGAGCTGAAAATAATGCAAAACTCAATATTCCACGACATATACAATCATATTATAAAAATAAACGTGAAGCTAATTGTATTTTTATTTATGAACACGGTGGAAGTGTTGCTGATAAAGAAAAAGGAAAACGCTGCGAACTTATTGTAAAATGGATGAAAAGTGATAAACATGATGTTTATTATTATTATCCTCACGTTTCAAAAGTTTCAAGAGGAGTAAGAGAAGTATATAATAAGATGAAACAAGCATATGCTCTTGACAATCAAATAGAAGATTCATCTATTTTACTACCAATAGAAAAAGCAGAACTTTATGAACAAGGATTTGATTCTTATGGTAAATGTCGAATGTTACGATTTAAATTTAAAGGTGATACAGTAACAATTCTTACAGATCCATTACAACCATTTATAGTCAAAGAAGCTAGAAACTGGATTGCTACAAAAACTTTAAAGGATACTGCTATAAAATTTGCGAAGGCTATTAAAATACAACTTACAAGTCAATGCGTTCGTGATGGTTATCTAAAGGAGCTTTATGGAATTTTTGGAGGAGTAAAAGTAACAATTCCGGTAAATGATAGTATTCCAGAAGCTGGACTCCAAGAAGAGAATGATAGAATAATTAATATAACAAATAGATCTTCTGTAATGACCAATTACAATGAATATAAAAAACTGGCGCGTTATATAACAGAATATATGTTATGGCTTTTCTCTAAATATATACATGAAGATGATGTAAAAACACCAAATGTAGAAACTATTAATAACTTTATAGAAGACAAAATAAAAATAGATAAAGATTTTGATTATGGAAAGGTAAGTGAAATATTTAGCGAAGATAGTGGAGTAATGGATGATGGCAAACTAGTAATCAAGTCAGAAGAAACGCTTAAAAGGCTTGTATACACTCTAAGACTATCATTGAGACGTTTCAAAGAAAAAATAGATAAATATTATAAACATACAATAATTGATAAATTCTATGTAGATGTTACCGATTTTGATCAATACCCTCAACAAGTGTTGCTACATGGAGAAGATTCTATTGACAAATGGAATAAAGAGAAGAACAGAGAAAATGAAGTTCATAATTCTGTACAAATTAATCTAGATACACCGTATTTTTTCAAAAATGAACATATCAATAAGGGAGTTATATATTTGGTACAGAATACACCTAGTTTGCAAAAAGCTAAGGAAATTGGTATGGAATGGGTTAAATCAGGTTTTAATGTAGATGGAGAAGCTACTGGAATCGATATACCTTCATTTGAATTTGAGTTATACCGCTACATCAACTCAAAAGACATTGTTTTATATAAAGTAGAAGGTGAACCAAACCGTTTTAAAATTAGAATAATGGGATGGAAATTAAATGGTGTTTCTTCGTTTGCAGTATTGCTACAACTTTAGATAATTTTTCAAAAATGAAATTGATATTAAAAAGGACAGTTTTTAATATTAAATAAAACATGCCATCTGTCAATGACAAAAAACGTTATCAGAAGAAAGATCCAATCGAGCATATTCTCCTTCGTCCAGATATGTATGTCGGATCAACACGGTTACGATCTATAACAGAATTTGTCGCTGAAAAGAAAGAGAGTGAATGGATAATTTACCAAAAAGAAGTATGTACTTCTCCCGCTATTTTACGTGTTTTTGTTGAAGCTCTTTCAAACGCAATCGACAATGTAGAAAGAAGTCGTAAAACAAAGACGCCTTGTACAAGGATTAAAGTTTCTCTTAATTCAGATACTGGTGAGACTTCAATATGGAATGATGGTGATGTTGTTCCGATTGAAAAAGACACAGAGCAAGATTGCTACAATCATAGTATGATTTTTGGTCAATTGCTCACCGGAAGTAATTACGATGATGAGGAAGAACGTGTTGTATCTGGTCGTAACGGTCTTGGTATAAAATTGACAAATGTTTTTTCAAAAAAGTTTAGCGTGAAAGGTTGCGATCCTAAAGCAAAGAAATTACTTTCACAAACATGGTCTAGGAATATGCGGGACACAACTGGACCAGAAATTAGCAAAGAAACTCAATCTTGCAAAGGATACACAGAAGTAACTTGGACTCCTGACTTTGAACATTTTGGTTTGAAGAAAGGTTATACAGAAGATATTATTAAGCTATACTCTCGATATGTTATAGATGCAGCAATGCTGTCTAAAGTAGAAGTATATTTTAATGACGAACTTATTCCAATAAAGACACTTACTCAATACTCTGCACTTTATGATACACCAACAAATGAGTCTCTCCTCATCAAGATAAAAGATGCAGAAGTCTTGATTACACCAGCAAAAGAATATCAAGCAATTTCGTTTGTCAATGGAGTGTATACTAGACTAGGAGGTCAACATGTAGACTCTTGGGCAGAAGCTTTATTCAGACCAATAGTAGATAAGTTTAACGGAAAAAGTGCAAAGAGTAAAACACCTAAAATTAATATTACTGATGTTCGTCAGTTCTTTCGCTTGTTTGTTGTGGCTACAGTTGTTAGACCCGAATTTGATGGACAAGACAAGAATAAGTTAGAGTCCCCAGCTGTAGAAGCAGTAGTTAAGAAAACACACATCGCTGAAATGGCAAAGTGGTCGGTGATGGATAATATTGAACAGATAATTATGGCAAAAGAAATGGTAGTACTTAAAAAGATTGAAAAAGTTTCTAAAAAGACAAAAATTGAAGGATACGACAGAGCAAACAAGTCAGGTACTAAAGACAGTATACATTGTACTCTTTTTATCACAGAGGGTCTTTCAGCAAAGACATACGTAGTAGCTGGAATTGAGGAAGGTTTATATCAAAAATCTGGTCGTGACTGGAATGGTATATTGCCAGTACGAGGAAAGTTGCTAAATGTGCGAGATAAGCCAGTAGCAACTATTTCTGCAAACAAGGTTATTTGCTCATTGATACATGCTCTTGAGTTGAAACTAGGTGTAGATTACAAAGATGAAAGCAATTTTAAGAAACTTGCATACTCAAGAGTATCAATTGTGGCAGATGCAGATAGTGATGGGATTCATATTGAAGGATTAATACTCAATTTCTTCCATTCTCTCTACCCTACTCTTTTGCAGAGAGATCAACCATTTATTGTTAGTATGAAAACACCAATCGCTCGTGTAATCAAAAAAACTGGTGACTTGTTATTTTATGATGAACGCAGATTTCATAAGTTTCTCAGTGAACAAACTACTAAATTGAATGTCAAGTATTATAAGGGACTTGGTACTACAAAAGCTGAAGATGTTCCAGATACTTTTGGGTTGAAGATGGTAGAATTTGTTAATGATGATCAATCTTTAGCAAGTATGGTGAAAGCTTTTCACAAGAAAAGTGCCGATGCTAGAAAAATTTGGCTGGAACAATATAATCCAGAAGCGTACACTTTCTCTCTTGATGATCAAGGAAAGACAACTTCAATGAGTATTACAAATTTTATTAACGGAGAACTTATCAAATTCTCACATGCTGATTGTGCTAGAAGCATTCCAAACGGAATTGATGGTATGAAAGAATCACAAAGAAAAATTTTATATGCTGTAAAGAAACGAAATCTTAAGTACTCTGGAAAAAGTCTTAAAGTAGCACAATTGGCTGCTTATACTGCTGAACATTCAGATTATCATCACGGAGAAAATAATCTGCTTGAAACTATTATTGGAATGGCACAAGAATTTCCAGGAAGCAATAATATACCTCTTTTTTATCGTGACGGTATGTTCGGCACCAGATTAGAAAATAATGGTTCAGATGCTGCAAACGGTCGATATATTTTTACAAAGATGGATGCACTAACAGAACTAATTTTTCGAGAAGAGGATGAAGCTATTTTAACACATGTGCGAGATGACGGAGGTAATTTTATTGAGCCAGAATTTTACGTTCCTATTATTCCAATGATGTTGATTAATGGATGTTCAGCTGGTATAGGGACGGGTTTTTCGTGTAAAGTGCCTTGCTACAATCCTCTTGATATGGTAGAAGCTATTAAAATTTGGTTAGAAAATGACGGTGAAGTTTTGGTGTCTGATCCTGATGATCAGACAAGTATTGTTAGCATGTTTCCTGAATTCACTCCTTGGTATCGTGGGTTTATAGGAGAGATAGAGAAAAATGGAGAAAATAGGTTTATTTCATATGGAATTGTTGAAGAAGGAAAAAAAGGTACTGTTGAAGTTAAAGAATTACCTGTTTCTATGTGGACTTCTAATTTTGCAGAATTTTGCGAAGATTTAAAAGCAGATAAGAAACTCAAGTCTGTATCAAATTATTCATCGACAAAAAAAGTTCATTTTGTACTCACAGAAGGAGATGATTTTAGATGCGATTTGGACAGTTTAAAGCTACACAGCTATCTTTACACATCCAATATGGTAATGTTCAATGAAAAATTACAGATAAAGAAACATGACACTGTAGACTCAATTTTAGACAATTTTTGTAGTGTAAGATTTGAATATTATGTAAAAAGAAAGAGGTATCAAATTGATGCATTAGAGAAAGAAATTAGGTATCTCGGAAATAAAGAAAGATTTGTATCAGAAGTTGTAAGTAAGACTATAAATATTATGAACGAGGAAGAAAGTGACATAATTGCGGTGTTAAAGAAAAAAAATTTCGATGAAGACCCAAAGAAGGCTGAAGGTGAAGGAGGTTATGATTATTTGCTTCGAATGCAAGTTAGAACGTTCACTGCTGATAAGATTAAAGAACTTAATAAGGATATTGCCTGTTTGAAAGAAAAATTGGAGGGATTAAGGGCTAAGACTGAAAAAAATATATGGATAGAGGAGCTTGATCATTTTGAAAATGCTTATAAGAGGTGGCTTCAAGAAATTGAACAAGAAGAAGCAGTTGCTAAAAAACGCAGGGCAACAAAGAACAAAAAATAAAAGTGAAATAATCAACATTTAATTTTAATTATTTGTAAAATGAAGTCAGTAATATCTGTTGTAAAAAATCGACGATTTGATCATAAACTATTATCCGAATTTATTGTAAAGAAACAAATCTCTTTATCAGAAGACTATTCTAAAATTAAACTTACTAGAGATACTTTAATTAAAGGTTTTTGTTCTAGTTGTTCTTTAGAAACTTTTAAAAATTTTAGAGCAATAATAAAACAAGATAATTTACTATGCAAATTATGTACTTTGAAAAATGCACAGAATAAAACCAAGGCTACTTGTATGAAAAATTATGGTTTTGAACATGCTCTTCAATCTCCAGAAATTAGGCAAAAAGCTAAAGATACATGTATGGAAAAATATGGAGTAGAAAATGCTCTTCAATCTCCAGAAATTAGGCAAAAAGCTAAAGATACATGTATGGAAAAATATGGAGTAGAAAATGCTCTTCAATCTGAAAAAGTAAAAGAAAGAATGAAAGATACATGTATGGAAAAATATGGAGTAGAAAATGCATCTCAATCTGAACAAATTAAACAAAAAAAGATTGATACTTGTATGAAAAATTATGGAGTAAAAAATCCTGGTCAATCTGAAAAAGTAAAAGAAAGAATGAAAGATACATGTATGGAAAAATATGGAGTAGAAAATGCATCTCAATCTGAACAAATTAAACAAAAAAAGATCGATACTTGTATGAAAAATCATGGTGTCTCATACCCTTGTCAATCTGAACAAATTAAAGAAAGAATGAAAGATACGTGTATAGAAAAATATGGAGTAGAAAATGTATCACAGTCTCCAGAAATTAAACAAAAAAAGATCTATACTTGTATGAAAAATTATAAAGTTGAAAATCCTTTTCAGTCTTCAGAAATTAAAGAAATAATGAAAGATACTTCTATGAAAAAATACGGTGTTGAATATCCGATGCAAAATCCTGAAATATCTGAAAAATCAATGTTAAATTCATATAATTATAAAAATTACATATTACCATCTGGTAAAATAATCAATTATCAAGGTTACGAGAATTTTGCTATCGAACGTTTTATAAAAGCCGAGTATCTGAGGAAAATATCATAATTGATCGTATAAGTGTTCCAGAAGTTTGGTATGAGTATGAAGGAAAAAGAAAGAGATATTATGTTGATATATTTATACCTGATCAAAATTTATGTGTAGAAGTAAAATCAACTTATACTCTAGCTGCAAAAAAAGATCAAGTTTTAATAAAGCACGAAGCTGTCAAGGCTTTAGGATATCTGTGTGAGATCTGGGTGTATGACAAAGAAGGCAATAGAATTGAGATCATTAGTTAAGCAGAATGTTATTTACATATTGTAATAATACTCACAAAGTATTATTATAGACTTTTGACATATTAGATACAAATTTCTCAAAAAATATTATACTAATCACATTGTATTTCTAAATGCCTGTATAAAATTATTTTTTAATTTCCTTGTAATTCTTTCAACTGCTCTACGTTCTCTTCGAGGTCTTTTCTTCAATGGAAAAAAAGCAGAAACAGGATTGTTTTTACATAACGAAAGCAAAACGATTAAGATACCTCTGTGTACAGGATTAGAATAGTCTGGTTTTAATCTATAAGCTTTTCTGAATCCTATATTGTTTTCAATTATCCTATTGATAACAGACTTCTCAGTAATAGTCCAAGTTTGAGTTCCGTATATCAGTTTTTCTACGAGTGATGATATAGAAAATTTTGGAGGCCAGTCAGAAAATATAGTATCGGGTGTAAATTTTCGCATATCTATACAATTTTTATAGTGCGATGATACTGGAAAGTATGGATTCTTTTTCAAGTTCCCAGCATGATTGATCTTTTCAAACCCAAGTTTCTTCTCTAAGAATTTTCTGTACATTTCAGAATGTGCATTACCAGCGTATACAATTATATTACGTGCTTCATCAGGTTGATCTGTAGCACCAACGTATCCTTTTTCTTGTAGTTCTTCCATATTAAATTTTTTAAACATACGAGCTAGAGTATACGCATCAGATATACGAGCACATGGAATCAAAATACATAAATTAATTTGTCTATAAGCAGTAAGCACGTCATATTCACTTGATTCATCGTTTAAAATATCAGGTGCGTATGTTTGAAAATATATGAAATCTTTTTTAGCTTCTTTGACAACTTTTTTTTCTACAAATTCCAATATTTTTTCTTTGATTTCAGGATACTCAATCTTATCTAATTCTTTATTAATTATTTTGTTTTCTCGTATCTGTTTCCTCCAAAATTCTTCGTCATTTAAGTTTTCTAATATTGTCCTAAATTTTGGCGCAAGTTCAATAAGTTTAAAAATTAATAAGTATTTTTTTCGTTGCTCTTCTTCTAAATCGTGAGCAATCAATATGTCTTCTACTATTCTTTCATACCAAAGTATATCATCATAATTTATAAGTTTTTGACTTTGAATTCTAATATCAAAATAATGAGCACGTGCTAACCTACAATCATCGTGACCACGAGTGTTATAATGTACGCAAGTATTGAATTTTTTAAACAACTCAGCTAAACGAGAATCATCAGCTAAATAATATGATTCTTCACCATATTCATCGTGTTTATAATAGCTAGGAAATTCAAATAAAATATCAACAAACGCATTCGTATTCCTAAACAAATCGTAAAAAAAAAATTCAACAGGAATTATACTTTCACTCTCTTCTTCCTTTTGACAATCAATATGATTAGAATGATATTCTCCAAAGATGTATATTTGTCTTTGATATTTGTCGCTCCAATGAAAAGTAAGAGATGATGGCCCACCGATAAAATCAGGAAATGGTTTATTCGTTTTATCAAAATGATTTTTAATAAGAGAAAGTAGAACTTTTCGACCTTTAACACAGTCATGCTCTTCAGCAGACTTAGTGGCTTCATTATAAAAAGCTTCTTTTAATGATTGATCTGCGTTATTAAGAATGCTAGAATTGTAAGTATTTACAAGTTTTTCGCATATCTTGAGATCCATTTATTTATAATGTACAAATTAATATTTTATATATTGATCCTAAACGTACTTATATTTTTAGGTATAAAAGTTTTCTGGTTGAAATTCACCATTATGATTGAAACCAATAACTCCATCTTCGTTTATAAAAAGAGGTCTTGAAGATCAAGGTATAAACGATGCATACGTGCACGTCTAGCTTCTTCACGTTGATTACGCGCTTCACGTTCAGTTTCTGTACGATGAATACGCGCTCGACGTTCAGTTTCTGCACGATGAATACGCGCTCGACGTGCCTCTTGTAAAAATTGAATACGCTCTTGATGTTCAGCGTAATCTCGATTATTCAAAATTCGATAACCGTTAGTAACGTTGTCTAACTTCTCCCTATCTTCTTCTTCATCTTCTAAAATAGCTTGACGTGCAGCTTCTGCACGTAGAATACTTGCATGGAGAGCTTCTTCACGTTGATTACGCGCTTGACGTGCAGCTTCTGCACCTTGAATACGCGCTTGATATGCAGCTTCTGCACGTTGAATACGCATTCGACGTGCATCTTGTAAAAGTTGAATACGCGCTTGATTTTCAGCATAACTTCGGCGTCTTTCCTCATCAGGATCAAATCGACTTTCCTCTTCCGGATCAGGAGGATCCCATCGACTTTCTCCTGTTAACCTGTTAAAGTAGTATATTCTACCTGGCTCAACATTATTACTACTTCTAACAATCCAATTTTCTGGAAGTGGTCTAGTGTCAACTTGCTGTTCTGGAAACCTTGTATGTGGTGGTGAACGAGAACGCATCTTTATTATTATATGTTTTTGATAATTATTTTTAATAATAACTTATAAAATTGAGTGATCTATATACAAAATTATAAATAGTTATTTATTATAATAAATAACTATGTCTATTGAAAAGGAAAGTATAGGACAAAGTAAGTGTTATTGGCATTCATCAGGTGATAAGAAAAAGACACTTTCTGAACAAAGACAAATTGTAAAGTCTCTTGTTGAAATATTAGAAATTGAGAAGACCGTTCTTGAACATCTAGAACAAAACGAAAAACCAGAAGAAGCAGAAATAGCAGACGCTCTCGTTGAAGAATTGATATGCCCAATATCATATTCTTTTATGATAGATCCAGTTGTTCTTAGTTCTGGAAAAACATACGAAAGGAACATAATAAATTCTGAGTTTGAACGACAAAAAGAACAACACCCTAGAGAAAGTTTGAAATGCCCATTTACATCAATAAAGCAAGTTTCAGATGTTCTTACTCCTAATATTCAAATGAAATCAATAACATCCAAATTTGTAGAAAAATACAAAGGTATTAAACATATAGGTCCTAGTTGGAATGAGATAAGAAGATTATGTTCTGATTATCTAGCAGAACAAGATCCACAAAAAGTTAAAGAACGACAATGGGCAGATGAAGAAAGGAATGTGAAACACAGAATGATTGAAGAAGAATTTGAAAAACAAAAAATAGAGTTCGAACGAAGAGCTGAATACGGATTAGAATTCGAAGAGTTTTGTTTACTATACGGAGAATTCTTTCGCTTTTACAAAAAGACTCCAAAACCATTATATACTGGGTATGCAAATAAAAATCATAACCAAAGAGAACATTATACTAATATGGAGGTATTGAAAAAATGGGAAAAGAAGAATACAAAATTACCACTTACTAAACAGATATCAGGATGTCTATCAATATTTATGGAATATTATGTTAAAAAATGGGGAAATCCACAAAAAGATCATTAAAAATGGAAAAACACATGACTTGGACAAAGTCTATTATAATTAGACATTAATTGACTCCCGAATATCCAGAATATACTTGACAAGAGATTTTTGTTTTGTGAAAGACATAATCGGGTATGTTTTGACAGTATCAACAACAGAAGTTTCAAATATAAACTCTGAAATGTTAATGTGTATAAAACCTTGATTTAGAGGAACTTGAATTTCAGAATCAGATTTTTGTTTATATTCAATGCCTAAAGCTGCTAATTTTAACTTCAAAGAAGCGATGAGAGTAAGTCTTTCAAATTTTTTATATCTCATATCTCCTCCGTAGACTTTAGACTTCCAAGAGATATACGTAGAAGAAGAAGACAGATCACAAGGGCGTATGATACTCCAATCCGTATTGTTATCGAGCCATCCTATTTGTGTAAAAATATAAGCTATAAAGGCTGAACACCAAAATCTGTCAGTTTTTTGTGGCCTTAGATCAACACGGAGTGTGGCAAGAAGCCAGTCGGAAAGACACATGTCATATGGTTTCAAAAAAACTTCAGAGTGAATTTTTTGTAACATTTTATCTGGAATGTACGTTTTGCATTTTCTCACATAAATAGTTTGTTCGTTAGACAAAACAACAGAAATTGGTGTGAGTCGAACTCCAATATTTTGTTTTCCTGTTTCCGGATTTACACACGCCTCATACCCGCACTCCCATACGTATGTTCCACTAGAAACTGAAAACGGAGGGTCAACAACTACTAATCCAACGTGTACATAAGGAGAATTGGTAAAATACTCAATCGTTTTATCTATCAACCACCATCCTGTTATAGATTTTTTTTGAGTAAATAACAAAAGATCTCCTGTTTCGAGATGCATTTTATTTATAGAGAGAAAAATAATCAATCATTATACTAAATTTCTTTCGTTTAATAAATTAAATGAGTGACTATTTGCTCAAACAGTTAGAAAATACGTATGATACCAATATATTAGATAATCAACCTGAAAATGTACAAATAGAATTTTTAGATATTTCTATTAAGGATAGGAATAAACCAACTATTCCTGGAAAAAAGGTTCTCATGAACCTTATATGCAATCATTATTCTATAACTGCAAAGAAACCAATCGCTGAATTTATAGGAGGACCAAAATCTCTTACTATTCATTGGCATCCAGTTTACAAAAAGATTATATATATATTTGGAGAATGGCATTCTAATAATACGGATTGTAATATATTTAAGGAAAATGCTTTGACTGTTCCGGCTGAAGATTACTTATATGATTTAATGCTGACAACTGATGTTTTTTTAGACATTTGTATTGAACTTGATTCATACAAAGGAGGAGAATATACTGATAATCCGTATGTTCCTAGTCGTACAAGTGAATTATTTAAAAAATTTAGAACATGCTTGCAGTATAATACCCGCTCAGATGCATCTTGTCGATTAGCAAGAGTTCATTATTTTGATATTCGAGATAATAATATTAATGTAACTGATATGGAAGAAGACAAAATTACCATACTTTGGTTCAGACAACAGATACAATATTTCCTTAAAGAAAAAGGAGATAATAAAGCTCTGTGTGTTATTTATCTTAAACTTCTGTTAATAAAGTATCCAAAAATAAGTACTTTATTGAGTGAATTAGTTCAAGACGATATAGAAAAGGTATGTGAGTTTTTGAAAAAACAGTTAGCAGAGGAACCATCCATAAAAAAGGAGTTGGCAAAAATCGTTGAGAATCCAGAAATAAAAACGGAGATTTTGACTTTTTATGGCGAATTAATTTGTAAAGAAATGACAGACGTTATTGAGTTTATTAAAAGTGATATAATAAATATACTAAATTATGAGAAAGAATCAGAAGATGTGCTTTTCAAATCAATGAACTCAATAAAAATTCTAGTTGGAATTACAACGCCTTTCTTTGCTGATGTGTACTTATTAGCACGTATGTTTAAAGATTTTGATATGTCTGAGATGGAAAAAAAAGCATATAAAGGTGTCACAGATCAACCTAGACGTGCTAATAACATAATCATATATTGCGGTGATCGTCACGCTATTAATTATAGAAAATTTTTAAAACGTATCGGTTTTGAGAAGATTGATCATTCTGGTAATTTAAAAGAGGATATAATAAAACCTATTCCAAACACACCTAAAAATTGTCTAGATATGAGAAACATAAAACAGCCACTTTTTTCATATAAAAGGTATGATCTATAATAAAATCACTATTTTGTAAGAGAATAGAGATACAAAATGCTATTAATAATTGTACAGTAGTAATAAAATGTAATCAATAAAAAATCATTACCAATAGAAACTATTTTGAGTCTCCAAAGCCTGACTGCGTACCACTGTTTTGATAGAGAAAATAATAAATCATTATACTAAATTTCTTGTTTTTAATAAATTAAATGCTTGAAGAGTTGTGCGAAGAGATAACAAGCACTTATGACACCAATATACTTGATAATCAATCTAAAATTGTACAAAAACAATTTTTAGATATTTCTCTTAAAAATAGGAATAACACAACTAATCCTGGAAAAAAGGTTCTCATGAACCTTATATGCAATCATTATTCTAGAGGTGTACAGAAACCAAAAGCTGAATTTATAGAAGGACCTAAATCTCTTAGTATTCATTGGCATCCAGATTACAAAAAGATCATATATATATTTGGAGAATGGCATATCAATTTTATGGATTGTAAGATGTTTAAGAAAGATGCAGTTACGGTTCCGATTGAAGATTACTTATATGATTTAATGTTATCAACTGATGTTTTTTTAGACATTTATATTGAATTTAGCTCATATAAAGGTGGCGAATATAGTCCACCATACGTCCCTGCTCTTGCAGATGAAGATGAATTATTTAAAAAATTTAGAACATGCTTACAGTATAATACCCGCTCAGACGCATCTTGTCGATTAGCAAGAGTTCATTATTTTGATATTAGAGATAATAATATTAAAGAACAAGATATGGAAGAAGACAAAATTACCATACTCTGGTTAAAACAAAAAATACAAAATATTATTATTACTAACCGAGGTAATAAAGCTCTGTGTGTTTATTTTCTTAAACGTCTGATAAAAAAGTATCCAAAAATAAGTACTTTATTGAGTGAATTAGTTCAAGACGATATAGAAAAGGTATGTGAGTTTTTGAAAAAACAGTTAGCAGAGGAACCATCCATAAAAAAGGAGTTGGGCAAAATCGTTGAGAATCCAGAATTAAAAAAGAAGATTTTGACTTTTTATGGTAAAATAATTTCTAAAGAAATAAAAAGCGTTATTCCGGATATTAAAAAATACATAATGAATATACTAAATTATAAGCTAGAATCAAAAGATGTACTTTTCAAATCAATGAAAACAATAAATACTCGCTTACTAGAAGTAATGATATGTTTCGCAGACGTCTACTTGTTAGCACGTATGTTTAAAGATTTTGATATGTCTGAGATGGAAAAAAAGGCATATAAAGGTGCCACAGATCAACCTATTCGTGCAAAAAACATAATTATATATTGCGGTGACATACACGCTATTAATTATAGAAAATTTTTAAAACGTATAGGTTTTTATCAGATTGATCATTCTGGTAATTTAAAAGAGGATATAATAAAACCTATTCCAAACACACCTAAAAGTTGTCTAGATATGAGAGACATAATGCAGCCTCTCTTTTCATATAATCGATATCATCTATAGAAAAATCTCTACTTCATCTAGAGTTCAAGAAATGATTACATTTTTTCAAATTAACTATAAAATTTTGTGTAAGTATTATAAATGAATATTCCAGATACACATTATGTTCGTTTAATATTTAAAATTGATCCATATGTAACTAAACCATATATAGATATTTGGGGTGAATTAAAAAAAGAATGTGAATATAATAATGCAAATGAAGAAATTGTTAAAGAATGGTTATCTATGTGTAAAACAGAAACAGTATGCAATTTGCCATATTTAGATTGTTCAGAAGGAGGTATTGGAGCTTGTAATACTAAACAAATTAGATTTAGACCATTTTACAGTGATATATCTGGTTTTAAAGATAATTATATTGTATTTGATGTTCAAAATGGTAATGAAGAAAAATGGTCTTTCGATGAATTAGATGATTTAATTTGTGGTTTTGTTAAATATTCTAACGAATATGTTATCAAAGATTGTATACAAGGAGTTATTGAACTTGTAAATAAAAATAATTTTGATGATAATTACTTATAACTCATTTAAATTTTCTCTTACAACGAAAACACCTTTGATAGGATATTACGCGACTATGTAAAAAATATACTCAAACTTATTCCAAACACACCTAAAAATTGTCAAGATATGAGAAAGATATAACAGCCGTTATTTTCATAATAAGATCACTATTTTATAAGAGATTAGAGATACAAAATGCTATTTAAGAATTGTAGAGTAGTAATAAAATGTGTTCAACATCTTTTATGTATGATTCCGAGTCTCCTGCAATGTATCTTAAATCTATGGAGACAAAATATAACATTATCGATAAGCAAGTATTTGAAGAAACAGAAAAGAAGATTGTCGACATGCTCACACAAATTATTGTTCAGAATCAGAAAATTCAAGAAATGTTAGAAAAAACTAATGAATAACGTAAGTTTAACTGTCAGTTCTTGTTAATAATACTTATTGAGTATTATTATAGGCTTTTGCAGTTTATTACACATTCAACACTCTTTAGCGCCCCCTCTACCCAACCCTGGTTTATAGATACTGATTCACCTACAACTAAAATACCATCCATAGGATGTTGTGCATCTTTTATGAATTCAAATCGATTGTTATATTTTCTACGATCGAGTGGTGTATAATAATGTGTTCCTATATCCCAATAAAAACCGACAATACTAGTTAAGTAAATTTTCGTTTCTGTAGGAATACAAAGAGCCTTTTTAATAAGAGTACAAAGCTTCTCGCGGTTCTCCTCTGTGTTTTCTAACCATTTTTTTAGATTTTTGCTATTCTTATTATCATTATATGCTATCATGTAAACGCCATTATCAGGATTCATGGGTATTATTTTTTGCAAAGGTTGTGGAACGATTGTGTATCCCTTTACATATTCCTTCATAATGGGTATGGAACATTTTGAAAATTTTCCATATAGACGCAAAAATGTTTGTCCTTTTATCCCTTTGTAGATGTTTTCTCTAGGAAGAAGTCTTCTAATGCTATCAATTGCTGTGGCCACTATAATCATATTACATGTGTAGTTGTGTTTATTAGTATATACAAAAAAATGATTATCAGAGACTCTCTCTATTTTTTCTACTCGACTTCTCAAATGAATATTTCTCATCTTAATTTTATAAATTAGAGCAAGTAACAATTTTGTCCATGAAATGGAGAGCGCTGTCCAGTTTTCATAGTTATCGTTAAATCCGTAATGACATAGAGTATCATACGCATCTTCTTGCTCATAATCTGTGTATCCAGAACACGTTACAAAGGTCTTATATTTTTCTGTACCGAGTATTGATTCAGCGTATGCCTTGAATGTTTTCTTGCAAGGTGTGTAACGTTTGCGCAATTTCATAAATGTTTCCTTTACATTACATGACCTGTCACCCAAAGTTTTTGAGTAATAATGCTTTGATATAAATTCTCGATAAGGTATTTTCAATTCATTCAGTAACTTTATTAGTAGTTTATCTTTCCTTTTTCTACCAACACCTGCTCCGGTAACTACGTCAGTCCCTTCAAATGATTGCGTTCCCATTCTACCACCGATCTGATTTTGTTCAAGTATTGTTATGTTACTCTTTGGATATATAGATTTGAGTTTGTACGCGGAATATAGACCTGAGATACCAGCACCTATTATTATAACTTCCTTTTCTTGCATTTTTATTATATTATGGTATTTTATAAAATTTTATGTGCTCCAACCGAATATTTTAATAGAATAATTATTTTAAAGAGATAGGTTTAGTGTATCTAGAATGACAAAGTGGCTCAACAACTTTTGTGAGAACTTGGTGAATGGATCAAATCCAAGGTATTGTAGTGAACCTGTACAAACACATACATTTATGACTTTGAACCAACAAGAGGAACAAAGGCTCTCTCAGTCAAGAATGTTTGACGAATGGAAGAAAGATGCGAGAGACAATGCTGAGTGGGTGGATGGTCTGCGTTTAACACAATCTGATAGAAAGTATTGAAAATGTTTGTTTTGGTAACACTAAGAATTAAGAGACTTATTACATTACGTCTAAAATGAAATAAAGACAGTATAAATCAATAATAAGATATTTCTTTATTTTAGTCAAGCTCAATATCCATCAATGTGTGTGTCTATATCTAAAAACAGAAGATCCTTAAAGTGTTCTTTGATTTGTTAAAAAGCTAATTTGTTTATTATCTTTTTAATTCTCTAGTAAGGAAGTCTAAATATGTCTTTGTATTTTCTTTAGAACTAAAATTAGAAAAGGCGGAGGAGGAAAGTGAAAAAGATAATTTTCTAGAGATTTTAAATTTAATAGAAAACCAAAAAAAAATATTTTGCATTTTCAAAAGCGGAGCAACTGAATGATCGTTCGTAAAAAGCTTACCGATTTTCAAGTCGTTCCAAAATGGAGTACCCCCATCTCTCTCAAGATTTTGAGATTTTATAAAAAACGTAAAAATAACCAAAAATTATATTTAGAATTATAATTTTTTATAATTTGACTTGAAATCAGCCTATTAAAATTAATTATTTTTATAATTTTTATAATCTAAAGATATTTGAGTAAGAGAAAACAAATGCTGTTCGAATGTGAATTTTGCAAAAAAACATATAGTAGTAAAAGTAATCTAACATATCATAAAAAGACAACAAAAAGTTGTTTAGCTTTACGTGAAAATGTCCAATTAGAACAATATAAGTGTTCATATTGTGAATATTATTCTGAAAATAAAAATAATACAAAGAAACATGAAACAACATGTAAATGTAAATTAAAACCAAAATCTTATGAGATTCTATTTAGAGATTATGAAAATGCTATGAAAATAATAGAAGACTTAAAAATACAAAACAAAGATCTGCAAGATAGAATACAATCTCTTGCTGAAAAAGCTATCTCCAAACCATCAAATACTTCAACTCTCACTCAAAACACGTCAAACCAAATAATAAACAATATGATGCCAATAACTGACGCTCATTTACAAGAACACGTTCAGAATTTGAATCCTCTTCATGTGCAGAATGGAGCTTCCGGATACGCTAAATATGCTCTTGAATTTCCTCTAAAAGATATGATAGTATGTACTGATTTTCAGAGGAGGAATTGCAAATACAAGGACGAAAATGGAAACGTTGTATCCGATCCAGAAATGACAAAAATAACAAAACGTTTGTTTTCTGCTATCAAGGAACGAAATGAGGAGTTGATAAACGAGTATTCTGCTGAATTGCAAGCCAAGTGGAGATCTATTAATGAGTCAGGCAACACTGGTATGGATCAAGAAGAATGTGATGATTTTGCTAGTCAAACAAACGTTGCATTGGAATTCGTAATGGATGTTTTGTCTCAAAAGAGACAGGCAAGTGAGATGGCAGATGGTATGAGACCTAATTTGTTTTATGAATTTATAAGGGAATTAGCAGCAGGTTGCTATCGATCAGAAAAGTAATGATTTCATATTTTTATTTGGTTAATAAATACGAAATGCAAATTAGGTCTCAATGTAACAAATCCGCTACTAGATTCTAAAGAAGTACCGAAAATATTCTGAATTTAAATACATTAAGACTAAAATGAAATAAAGACAATATAAATCATTTACTAAAATGGAGCGTGAAGACTTTTTGGTAAACAAGAATGATAATTACGATATCAAAAAGATGATTGTAGAGTCTGAGAAACGAGCTGATGCTTTTTAGCAAGAAAACACAAATTTATTGTTAAAAATGACTATACAGAATGATAAAATGTATGAAAAGCTAGAAGAAGTTCACACAGATGTTAAACGCCTTATCGTGATGCTAGAGCCTGTACACTCACATGCAGAGTGGGTTGACGGTCTGCGCTCACGATTGCACAGTATTGGTTTAATGCGAAACACACCGCGTATAATTTATTACTAATGAATTTATATAGAAAATAAAGGTTGAGTTATACTTGTCATATCTATACAGTTTTTATTACCTTTTTGATCGACATCAAAGTTCCTATCTTCTTCTAAGATACCCGTTTTTTCTAATGGTGTAAATCCAAGTTTTGTTTCTAAGAATTTTCTATATGTTTGCGCATGTATATTACCTGCATATATAATAATATTATGTGCTTTCTCTGGTTGATCAGTAGCGCCTATATAACCTTTTGTTTCTAGTTCTTTCAGATCAAAGTTTTTAAATAAACGAGCTAAAAGATATTTGTCTGGTATAAGAGCTTTAATATATATAAGAGAATTTCTAAGCCCCATAAACATAGTTGATAAATAAAGTGACATTTTATCAAGTTTTAAAATATTCTGAGCAAATGATTGGATAGGTGATAGTTCTATTTGTATTTCATCCATAAGTTCTTCATAAGTAAATTCATCTATCATCTGTTTGATGTATGGATCTTTGATTTTCTTCATTTCTTTTTCAATAAATCTATTTTCTTCGAGTATATTTGTTTTCAAAAAATGTACCATTTTTGTTATATCTTTTTCTGCTAATATTGTAACGACTCTCATAGTACGCTCATCTACAAGAAGTGTTTGACAAAATAAGTTTTGTTCTTCAAGATCATATAGTATGGTTAGTTTATGCAACTGCTCTGTAAACCAAAGGAAATCATTCGTTTCTGGTAATAAACTGTGTGTCCTAATATCAAAGTAATGAGTTCTTGCTAATTTACAATCAATATCCATTCTTGTATCGTATTGTAAGCAATTTCTAAATTTTATAAACAAATTATTTAGCCTCAGATCACTTTGATAAGGCTCGTATTCATCAGGATACTTTTTATCGTTATATGTTGGAAATTCAAAGTAAAAATCAATAAAAACGTCTGTTGTAAGCATTAATTCATAAAGATAGTCTTCTACAAGTGTTATAATATCATCACTCTTAATTCCAAAATGTTCTATATTACAATCAACATTATCATCATGCCACTCACCTAATATATATATCATTTTTTGATATTTATCACTCTTATGTAATGTAAGTGATTTTGGTCCGACTATAAAGGAAGCTCTTGGCTTCTTTTGATCAAAATGATTACAAATAAGTTTCATTAATGTTTGTTTTCCTTCATTAAACATATGGTTTCTGAGAGAAACATCTAAAAAAGTTTTCTTAACAATTTCTTCTTCTTCATCAAGAATATTAGTATTATACGTTCTACCTAGATTTTCAAATAACGTTTCTAACATTTTATTAATATATAAATATATATATATATATTAATTTGAAAACAACTAAAGTGAATTTGATTTTTATCAAATCCTTCTATAACAAATTCCAGAAAGAACAAATGTCTAACCAAGAAAAGGATGTATTCAATATGAATATTAATATGTCACTAGACTGCAAATCGGATTCAAAGATATACGAATTGCGTGAAGACTTGAGAGAAAGCTTTGAAATATTCTCAGGTCAATTAGACGGGCTTCTTTATGTTGAAGAAGAAGACTTAGGTGTTAAGATATACGATGTATTATATAATCTTAAGAATAGTTTTTATCCTCACAAACAGAAGTTTTCTGATATTTACGATTGTATTCAAGATTCAATTGTGTTGACAGACGACGAGATAGAAGACATTTTGGGCGAGATGGAACTCGATCTGGAGAATATCTTTTTTTCAAATGATGGAATGTTTGATATTCTTATAGGAAACTCCGAAAAGGCATCTCTTTTTTTAAAAGAGATTCGAGAGACTGTGTATGAAAAAATCGTGTCGTTTGATAACAAGCTATGTGAGCTGTATGAGAAGATTAATATGTGATTTATACTGCACTTACATCCAACGGAGATATATTTGGGGTAGTAAAATGTCCAAGATTTGATGTAAAAGTTTTAAATATATCGTTTGATTCTAGTATATCACTTGACGACAATCCAGAACTTAAAGTTGTTTCAAGTGTATTCAAATCATCACCAATTCTTTTATCTAATAAAGTCCATTTAAGAGATTCTGTAAGATCAACATTATTGTTAAGTTCGCAGATCGACTCTTTACACTTACTATTTTTTTAGAATGAGACATTCACTTTTGTATTATATAAATGTAATTATATTTATTTAAATTTTTGAACGAGATTAGATGCTGAGATGCGTTTTAAAGGGTTCCATTGTAAACAAGCATCCAAAATATTCTCGTATTTATCTCCATAAGATGTGTTTATACGCTTATCATTAATACGCCTCGTGAATACTTTACACCACGGTTTGCTGGCACAAACTATACTAATGTCGATATTTTCTGGGTGACTTGTTGGCATGTGTGCAATGTCATCGACAGTTACCATTCCTCTAATTTTAATTATTCTGGAAAGAACATCTGCCTGTGTGCTGCCTGTAAATAGTGGTCTTCCGTAAGAAAATTCTGCCAATACACAACCAAAAGACCAGATATCGATCGATGTTGAATACATATTACGATCCAATATGAGACAGGGTGCCCTGTAAAAACGTGTGCACATATACGTTGCGTGTGTCTCACCATGTTCTACAAACTTTGCGCTACCAAAATCAGCTAATACAAGTCTAATAGGGCACACGTTTATCAGAATGTTATCTGGTTTTATATCTCGATGCATTAATCTAATTTTCTCTAGATGCTCCAATGCGCATGCAAGTTGTAGCATTAACTCATACATCAAACACATTTTCATTCGCATTTTTGCTAATGAAAGTCTGTCCAAAAGGTTATTAAGAGTTTCAGGCATAAACTCCATTACCAAAAAAAGAGTTGTGTTCTCAATCCAATAACCAAGTAGTTGCACAATATTAGGATGGTTTTCGGATGCAAGTCGTTTGCATGTCTCCAATTCCCTATTAACATGACCTTCCAACTCAGGCACACTCTTTACAGCGATCTTACCGGTTGGTGTATCAACAACATATACCTTGCCAAATGCGCCACTTGCCCATTCCTCATCACTAAGTATGACTGGTGTATACATCTCTAACTTTTTTTCTTTTAGTATAAAATCACTCATTATATAATTATATAATTATAATTTATTATCTGATAAGTTATAAATTATAATTATACATTAATTTGTGTGAACAAGAAATAGATATGTGATTTCATTTTAAAAAAAAATGAAATATAGATGCAAGTTTTATAAGAAATAGTAGAAAATGCTAACTCATCTACCATTGACATTCTGGAAGCGATGCGTCTTTTGCAGTCAAGACTTGAAGAATATCGCAGCTGTTTGCACTGAGATATATCGAATTGTACAGGCGCTAAGACAGTCGAGAGACTTTTCTTTTACCTCACGAATAATAAAAATACCAACTGGATGGACAACCGGATGGACAACATCTATCATGGATGATCAACTCGGAATGATTCTCGCTAGATTTGTGCAAAAATGGAATCTGACCGAATTTAGGTCAACAAAACACACCGTTTATTTCACATCTGGTGATGCGGAGGAAGTTTATCGAATATGCCAAGTGATTCCCAAAGAATTTTACGTCTCTATTACTTTTACTGGTAGTAGAAGAGAAAACTACAATGGATTATTAACGAATGCGCTAAAGGGTTTAGGACACAGATTTATTAGTCTTGATTTGCATGATAACGATCTTAATAGCTCATCGGCTGAATCTATGATACAATGTTTAGAGCATACTCCATTTTTGGAAGAGTTAAATCTTTCAAACAATTGTTTCTTTTCTGACAATTTACAACAATTAACACCTGCATTATACATGTTACATAATTTAACTGATCTCAACGTATCAGGGAATATTATTCATGTAAGAAATGCAAAAACACTTGCACCAGCTCTCTCCTACATGACTGGTTTGTTGAGACTGAATATGTCTGGAACTCAAATGGGTCATATTTCTTTAAATATTATCTCTAAAAGTATTATGTGCATGCCAAAGTTAGAATATCTTAATCTAGGCTCCAATTGGACAGGTGAAAACTCTCAATATGACTTTGCTTTGATGTTACAAAGCATGCCAGCTCTTACAGATCTTGATCTGAGTTTTAGTGAGATTGGAAGTGAAAAAATGAATGTTCTCGCTCCAGTAATATCTAGCCGTACAAAACTTAAGAGTCTTAACTTAAGTGGTAATGAATTAGGTAAATATTTTGAGACACCGAATTCAGTTCTTACGATTCCAACTCTTGAATTTCTTAATATTTCTATAAATAGCATCAGCTCTAATGGATCTTCTAGATTAGCTGAATCGTTAGAAACGATGACTTCTCTAAAGGAGCTAAGATTAAGAAATAATGAAATTGGAACAGAAGGATGTGTTCTTCTTTCTTCACCAATCAAGAAAATGAAGATGTTGACTACTTTAGATATTGGATATAACATAGAATCTGATTTGACACCTTTGATACTATCTCTTTCTTCATTGCCAAGTTTAACATCTCTTAATATGTCTTGTAATGAAAGAATGAGTGATATACATGCGTTAGGTGGACTTTCTAATCTATTGTCTTTAAATATTAGCGATAATAATCTTGGAGAAGAAGGAGCTACAGAATTATCATTACCTCTTTCTAGGATGACTCGGTTAACTTCGCTTGATCTCACGTCTAATGTAATATTTTACAATGGTCTTATTTCTTTACTCGAAACTCTTTCTTCTCTTGAACGCCTTGAAACTATTAGATTGGCATGCTGTGGTCTCGAAAATGAGAGCGCTATTGTTTTAGGAAATCATTTTCAGTCGCTGACTTCATTACAAATGTTAGATCTATCACATAACCAAATAAAGAAAAGTGGATATGATTTTTTGGAGTCAAGATTGTGTCGACAAGAATGTTGCTTACAACTTATAAAATAATAATGAAATATATATTTATATTTCATATGTGTTTTAGTAACTATGTTTCGAACAAATAGAATGCCTAAAGATACCGAGAATATTTACTTTCTTCTGCTAATAAGATTTGGAGAACCATATGCTTCAAAAATTATGAAATTTTTGGTAAGCAGTAGAACATACAATATTCAATTAGTTGGATCAACCGGTGTTGGTAAATCATGTTTTGCACAAAGACTTTTGAGAAATACATTTACACCAAACTACATATCTGGAGCTATAGCATTTCCGACTCCTCTTGGAGGAAAAGCCGTCTTTAATATTAGAGAATGTGGATATCGTATTATTGAGCCAACTCTGAATAGGCTTGTTAGAGATGAATGGAATAAGACTGACGCTTTTTTTGTGATGTTCTCACATGAAGCGACAGATCCTTCGAGACAATGTGAAGCATGGATTCAAAATATTAGGAGGATTGTAGGAGTTGTTGTACCAATAGTAATAGTAGGACTAAAATGTGATGTTCCAAATTATAATTTGAAACCAAATATACAGATCCTTTGTTCTAAGTACTGTATTCCATATGTAGAACTCTCATCAAGAGATGGTACAAACATTCACGGGCCTTTCTTAGCTCTACAAGACATTCTTAGAACCGATCTTGATAGAAACATGTTTGTAGATGACCCGAACATTCCAATCACACCTTTGCTTCTACCTCCTCCATCTCAAGATCAAGATACTTCTTTATTTAAATTAGTCAAGCGCATCTAAATCTCGAGGTTCTTCTTTGTCCATCAATGTGTATATCTACAAAGACAAATCCATTAAAGTATGCTTTTATTTGTTTAATATCGACAGGAGAAAAATTTTTATTATTTGATAGGTTTAAATATCTAATTGGAGAAAGTTTAATGATTTTATTTATTTTGATATAATAAATGGCAAATTCAGATACAATACATCTTATATTTTTTAATGAATCAATTTTAGTAAATGCATCCTTTATACGTATTGTTGATTTTAAAAACACACTTACAAACGTAAAAAATGAAGATATTATTATTTGTTTAATACAAGATGAAAATGACAATAATGGTATTGCAGTTTTGAGAGGATTGACAGTAAAAAAAATCAATAATGGAATATTATGGAAAGATGATGATTGTATTTGTACATTCCAAATGATTGATGATTTTTCTTATAATAAAGATGCTTTTTCACCTAGTACTACAAAAACAGTTAAGAAAGAAGTATACCCATCTGTTAAAAAAGAAGCTAGGACAAAACAACCATCTCTTAAAAAAGAAGCTAGGACAAAACAACCATCCGCTGTTAAAAACGTAGATATAGATATGCAAGAACCATCTGTTAAAAAAGTAAATATGCAAAAAGAACCCGCTGTTAAAAAATTAAAAAAACACTTAGAATCCAACTATGAATCGATAAAAGAAATTTATCGAATAGGTGATGATAGTTCAAATGGTTTTATTAACGTAATTACTAATACTGATGGTACTAAAAAGATCTTGAAATCATCAAGAAAAACATATTCTGATAATCTTTTTTATGAATATATGGCTGGTCTATATGTTAATAAATTAGCCGAACATTTTCCTTGTTTTATCAAAACAGAGGGATTATTTCATTATAATAATAAGACAGACTGGTGGCGAATGAAAAACAAATCTCGTGAACAAGGTGAAAACCAATCTCATACAATTGAATCTGAAACTAATATTAATTCTTATCTGACAGAAATTCATACTTCTACATCTATATCTAAAATTAATTCCCCACAATTAGAATTAGCGAAATACCTCAAAATTGCTTGTGAAAAGTCAGAACTTTTAGCAATTTCGCTTGAACATATTGATAGTACAAAATCTTTATATGATTTACTATACACCATAAACGATAGTGATGATCTCTTATTTTTGCTATACCAGATATATATGCCGTTATCAATTTTGTCGGAACATTTTACTCATCATGATTTGCATTACGGAAACGTGATGATAATCAAAACTCCTAATAATACATATTACGACTACGAATACGAACTAAAAGATGGAACCATTATTACATTTAAATCTCCATATATGGCAAAAATTATTGATTATGGACGTTGTTTTTTTGAAGATGCTGATGATGGTAATAGTTCAAAAAAAATATATGAAACTATATGTTATGTTCGTGAATGTTTGAGTTCTACTTCTACTTCATATTGGATACCTTCGTTGTTATATAATACTTGCGGTAAAGATTTTGGTTTCTTACATAAAGAGTTTGCAACTAAAAATAGTAAATGTCATGATTTAAGATTACTATCCTTCATTTCAGATCAGTTAAGATATATGAAGAGTCCGCTTTTAACAGAAAAAGGTGAATTGACACAACTCGCAATTCTTTTTCAAAGATTATTGTATAAAGATGATGATAATACGTATTTTCCTCCTATTTGTACTGATGAAAAACTTTCTCACTACATGCTTGTCGCACTAGGACTATATAACAAAGATAAGAATTACATTTACAATGTAAAAGACGCACATAATGTGATTAAAACATTTATCTCATCAGAAAAAAGTAAGAATAATAATTTTGACAAATATAAAGATCAAAAATCTATTGGTACGTATAGAATTTTTGAAGATCTAAGAGGCCCTTATAAATTTGATCCAAAATAATTTGTAACAAGATTTTTATTACAAATTTATAATTTTGAAATCAAGTCTCTTGCGGTGGTTCTGACGACGTTATATTACTCTCTTGTATTTGTTTTACCTCTATCGTTTCACTCTCTTCATCATCTGATTCTACTATAATATTTTCCTTGTAATCTAATACGTTTTTCATTCATTATACTATGTTCTTTACATTGCAAACCAATATACTCACATAAATGTCGAATAGACTTTATTATCTCTTCTAATTTTTACACTTTTGTCCCGAGTAGTTTTTATCGGCATACCTGTTGAAAACCTAAATTAAAAATTAATATAATAAGTTATATTAATTAACTCCGTGTTTTGAAGATTCACTCGCTTAGCGTAACACTGACATTGCTACATTTTGACTGTCTAAACAAATTGTTGACACACCCCGTATAAACGCCAGCAATAGAAACATAACCGCAGTTAAGAGAATATTGCGTGTGCAAAGGACGAACGATTTTCTCCAAAAAATCGTTTAGACATGTGTTGTACATTATAATCAAACATCCTTTTTCAATTGAGGATTCTGATTTGTCACAAATAATCGTTTTCTGCTTTGATACTGTCCCAGCAACTCCTACACTAGATAGATGGAGAGATACTTTGTTACAGGATAGATTTTTATTAGATATCATATAGTGTATCGGTGTGTATTTATCAGAACAAGACATTTTTTGTAAAGTTACAAATATCTTTATATTAAGAATGTTGCTTTAAAAATTATAGAATAATAAATAAACTTTACAAAGAAATGATACAATTTGAAATAAAATATACAACGCCTTTACAAGAGACTCTTAGAAAACAACTTTGTGTTAGTCAATCTCATCTAAATCTTGATATTCTTCTTCTTGTCCATCAATGTGTATATCTAAAAACAGAAGATCCTTAAAGTCTTCTTTGATTTGTTTAATATCGTCAGGAGAAAAATCTTCATTGTTTGAAACATCTAAATATCTCAGTTTTTTAAGATTTTGAATAGCAGGTAGTATTATTTCAAAAAATCTCATATCCAGATAACAATTTGATAAATCGAGTTCTCTCAGATTTGGCAAAGAGTATAGAATTTTCGCTACACTTTCTGCTTCAATAAAATTTGCTAAATTACTACCAGAAAGATCTAGTTTAGTCAAGTTTAGTAATGGTAAAAAGCGAATAAAACGTTCCATATTAGTATAATCCTCAGTTGGATCAGCTGTACAACCAAATGATCGGAGTTGTGTAAAATCTTGTAAACAAGGTAATATTGTTTCTACTAAATCTAATTCATTATCGTCCCCAGCTGTTTCATTATATGAAAGAATAGACTTACCAGCTATTCTAAGTCGTTTTAAATGTTTTAAAGATTCAGACCACATATCTTTAAAATATTCAACATCAAAATCTGTATCATCAGAACCCAAATCAGAATATGGTGAATCAGTAAGCATATGAATGTATGATAAATCTAACTCTTCCAATGTTGTTATACCTTTTAGAAAGGGTAAAAAAGATTGCCATTGTATATATCCATTCGATAATTTTAGTATTCTAAGATTTGTTATTTTACTTAGTATTCTAGCAACTTTAAGGTAAGACTCTCCTATAAGATATAAATCTCTCAAATCAATTTCAAGAGAATAAATAGTGTTTTGCAAGTCTTCTAGTATAGAGCATAATGAACTAAATACATTTCTCTCATTGTCTCTACTATTATTACCACAAGTAATTATAATTGATAACTTTATATCGGATTGGGCTAAAATTCTTCGATCTAATAATGGTTGTACTATACGTCCTATACGATCAATATCATAAACAATATGTAAAGCACAATCTTTCGGCTTTCTACCATATCTAGAGCAAAGATATTCAATATTCTCTGATGTATACTCAAAACCATCTGGTAGTTTTCTTTGATCAAAAATGATCGGAGCCCTTTTCATGTCTATAATCCGTTTTGTTTCTTTTGAAACAAGTCTCATTTTTGATAAATCTTTATCCGAAAGGTATTGGATTAGAGGATCACCAAAAACATTAGTTGTTAGAACTTCTGATAAATAACGTTTTTCATTCATCCAAGTTGTTATTTTTTCACGTAATAATTTAACTGAGATACAACATACTCCAATCATTCCATTTGCTTTAAGTGTACGAATAAAAGCAGGTGTTAACGTCAAAACATTTTGTTTTAGAGTTCCACATAGTAGATAGTCAGTATCGTTTACATATTTTCTTTTCAAGTGTGTATATAAAAATTCTGGATAACTTGGTGATAAACTCCTAAATAGTAATCGAACGCTAACCGTTTTATCCACCTTATACGTTACTTGACATAGTATACAAAATTTACTACGTAGCGAACTTAATTCACTCATAATTAATCCAATATTATAATCTTCCAAATGAAAATCGTAATTTAGATCGATATCTACTTCTATCATATCAATTTCATCAATTTCTTTGTTAAAAAAGCCAAAATTAACTTCAAGATTTGATGACATATTTATTACTAAAAAGATAATAACAAATTATTTTTTTAAATTTTCTAGTACATCAGACCTCTAAAACTGGTCTTGATATTTAGGAGAAGATGAGGAAAGTAATAACACATTTTTAAAATGTAATACAAAGCTAAGAAAGAAAATTATTTTGCATTTTCAAAATCGGAAACAAACTGAAATGATCGTTCGTAAAAAGTTGCCGATTTTCAAGTTATTCCAAATGGAGGACCCCCATCTCTCTCAAGATTTTGAGATTTGTGAAAAAAACGTAAAAATAACCAGAAATTATATTTAGAATTATAAGTTTTTATAATCCGAGTTGAATTCAACCTATTAAAATTAATTAATTTTATAAGTCTTATAATCTAAAGTTAACTGAGTAAGAAAAACAAATGTTGTTTAGCTCTACGTGAAAATGTCCAATTAGAACAATATAAGTGTTTATATTGTGAATATTATTCTGAAAATAAAAATAATACAAAGAAACATGTAAATGTAAATTAAAACCAAAGTCTTACGAGATTCTATTTAGAGATTATGAAAATAATACTTTTGTATTATTTTCTTTACAAGTAAAAGTATTTAAGATTAATATATTTACTTTTAATAGTTATGCTTCAATATATTTTTGGTTTTATCGGTATGGTATTAACACCGTTCATCGATTTTACTCTTTATTCTGTGTCATCTTTTTTAGTCAATCCAGATGATTTTAAGATTTCAACTCAAAAACGAGCACTTGGAGATTGGCATGGTAATATAATAAACTATTTACTTACTTGGTACTTAATATATTATCGATTTACATGGGGAATACCAAACTTATTAGATGGATTGCTATCTTTTTTGTATTTCTTGATTGTCGATACAACATTTTACTTTTTACATCGAGGATGTCACTTATTCTTATATCATCAGATACATCAAAAACATCATTTATGTAAGCCAATTGGGTCTCATTGCGCGAGACATAGTCATTGGATAGATGCCACGCTTGAAAATGTTAGCTTTTTTACACCATTTTTTATTTTCAATTACAACGCATATTGCGCTTTTATATGTTTGATACTTAATAGTATATGGGCGTCATATATACATACTTATCCAAAAAAAATACAGAGAGCTGGATTTATGAACTCATCATATTTACACTGGATTCATCATCAGTTTGGCGATACATTATCGTATAATTATTCTTTGTATTTCACAATATTGGATCGTTTGTTTGGAACATTAAACGAAAAAAGTAAATACCCGATTGTTATATCTGAAGACTGATTAAAAATGCACATTTATTAACGAGTTAATTTTTATAGTTTTAACTATAAAAATGATCGTCTATTTAAGCCAATGAAAATTTCTTAATTAGCACATCAACTGCTTTCTTTAGCAAGATACTGCAAAATCGTGGATGAAATAGATTCTTGTGATTTAATGAATGGATAGTACAGAAGTTGATCATTTCATTTTTGGTTTTATTGTCATATTGAAATATATCCGTTATAGGTTCATATGTCCAATTGTATTCCCATTTTAAACCACCTTGGTTAATCCACACATTACATTCATCTAACTTTGTATCCAAGCGAACAATAATCGCATGGATTATACCATTTTTTTTTACATTAATAATGACAATATCATTCTTTTTTGAAGCTCCAAAGATCTTACTGCTACAACCGACAACTTTGTTTTCATATCCAAGCATAAGATCGTTGTATGCAGACGATTTAGAACTGAATTTGTCTTTATATGTTACACAACGAATATTCATGTTTGATAGGTTTTCTACAAATGTAGAAAAGGAAACCAGGTTGTCTTGGCTGTTCCACTTGTCTACTAGATCTTTTGACCCGTTATCAGAGATGAACTTGGTAACAAAACCGGAAATATCAGACTGATTAAACGATTTCATTGTTTCTCTCTTTTTCTACAAAGTTATTCTGAAAAATCAAGTTTAATTTTCTGTGGTCTATAAAGAGCCATTTCTTCTTCCGTATATTCAGTATACATTGGAAGATTATATTCTTTTAGAGATGTTAAAAATCTAGGTATAATATAATCTTTCCTTTTGTCTAATAACTCTTCTAAGAAAGTGTTTACCGACCATTCAATCGTGCTAACTTTGTGAGAAGTATTTGGTATAGGTTTGAATTGGTTACTACGAAATAAAGATCCATGATTTGCAGAAAACATTGGTGATATTTGACCACTTGGTAGCGGCATAACAGCTTGTGCTCCAATTCTTTCTTTTGTGCCTGGGTGTAGATAATCAGTTGAGATTGTAGTGCGCCATCCAGTAAAAATACGCATCATATTCTTTTCACTTTTTTGAGAAACAACCTCATGAAGAATATACTGCGGAAAAACAATCATATGACCTGGTGGGACACGAAATCTGTATCGATACGCTTCTATAATCGGAACTTCTTCCTTTGGTATTGTTGCGAAACCTTCTTTCAACTCTTTTTGTCGAATTCCTAAATGTGATCCTGGAATACAAGAAAAATATTGATCATCTTCGTCAAGATTTAACCATCCTCCAAATAGATCATCGTTATCTTGGATTAGTTTAGGAGGAATAACGTCTCTATGCCAAGATTCAGCGGATGGTTGTTGACTTTTTTGACGATACATCATCCGATCAAATAACATTTCAAGTTTTGTTTCGGTTCGGAGTTTTTTATCAACGTAACTGTTTATTAATTCTTTAAACAATGGAATAACTGCTTTCTTACATTTTCGACGCAAATCACGAACTAGATCATTATGAAACGACGCAGGATTACCTAAAGCGGCAAAACCACCGAGAACATACACAAGAGTATTTCCAGAACCATCCAAATTCGCATTTTCAGGATTTCTTTTATATTCGGGAAAGCCTCTCAGAGTATCCATAAATTTGTTTCTTAGATCTTTTATTTCACGTGGATCTATAACTGGTATTGTAATAACACCAAGACGCTTCAGACTTTTGAATCCAGTAAGATTATCTTTTCCTCGATATACCCAAGAGTTTGAGATTTTTATAATTTCTCAATAGTATTGTAACACAATCTCAGCAATTTTTATATTACCATACTTTTGAAATAGACACGTGTAAGAACCGTCAATAAGAAGTTCTTTAGCTTCTGGTGACAAGTTTTTTAACGAGTCTGTACGTAGAGTTTTACAAAATTCTTTGATAATTTGTAGATCCATTTTCAACTTATTTATATCTAATACAATTTAAAATTCAATTTTAATAATACTCTCAAAAGTATTATTATTAGATTGTTATTGTCGAGATAACAGGATTATGATCTGAATGGTATTCTAAGTTTTCATATACTGTTGTTTGAATTTTATCTGAGAAACTATTTAAAATATGATCAAACGTACCAGAATCAATATTTACACCATTCATTTTATTCCTGTCTCCGCAACAAGTGAGTTTTTCTGTACGACCAACTAATTTTATTACTTTATCTTCAATTGTAATATGATCAAAATGTTTTATCTCACTATTCATATCACCAAGCATAATAATTCTGTATGTTTGTAATTTATGTATAAACACATCTTTACATTCTTTAGCACATTTTTTACTTTCTAAAAAGGACTTTAGAGACTTATCAAAAGTCGTTATATCATTTTGCACTAATGTTTTTCCGTCATCATTTTTTGTGTCCTTTGTGAGGTGACCTGCATGAACATTTATAACACATAAGTTATCATTAAAAAAATTAATTTGAATACCTCGACTCAATGGACCGTTAAATCCGAATTTCATGGTGTTACAACTCTTATCTAACGTATATTTTTCAGGATTGTAGAATGTAATCGGTGCGTAATCTTTTTGGCTTGGAAGTGTAGGATTTTTATATGAATATTGCATATTACGAAGTGTTTCAGAATATTGTGTCATTTTAGGTATATCAATATATTCTTGAATCCCAATAAAATCACAATCGTTTGCGTGTGTATCAATAAATACGCCAATATTTTTGATACATCTGTCGGCTCCGCATTTACTAATTGATGATATTTCATGCAAAACATTATATGTTAACACTTTTATCTGTTCATCAGGACGTTTTTCTTGGACCTTTTTACTAGAATGTTTACGTTTCCATTCTTCTTCCTCTTCTCTTTTTCTATCCCATCTATCTTTTAGTTCAGCTAGACCACGTTGCCTTTTCTCTTCTTCTAGTGTATCTTTCACACGTTTTTCCTCTAGGTACTTATTCTTTCTATCTTCTTGTTCTGTTCCTTCTCTTTCCCATCTTTTATATAATTCAGCTAGACCACGTTGCCTTTTCTCTTCTTCTCTTTCCCATCTTTTATATAATTCAGCTAGATCACGTTGCCTTTTCTCTTCTTCTAGTATATCTTTCACACGTTTTTCCTCTAGGTACTTATTCTTTCTATCTTCTTCCTCTTCTCTTTTTCTTTCCCATCTTTTATATAATTCAGCTAGATCACGTTGCCTTTTCTCTTCTTCTAGTATATCTTTCACACGTTTTTCCTCTAGGTACTTATTCTTTCTATCTTCTTCCTCTTCTCTTTTTCTATCCCATCTATCTTTTAGTTCATCTAGATCACGTTGCCTTTTCTCTTCTATATCGTCTTCTTTGGGAGGTTTAACTGTATCTTTGGGTTTACCAATTTCTTTCTTATCTTTATCAGGATTTACTAATTCATGGTATTTAGAAAAGAGTGGCTGTGTTATGTCTTTCATATCTATACAATACATTTCTTCACCAAGCTGCCCGTATGGTTCTTCCTTTCCTGCAACTTCTATCTTGTCAAAATCGAGAACCTCTGTTAAGAATTTTCTATATACTTGAGAGTGTAAATCACCCGCATATATGATTATATTGTGTGCTTTGACAGGTTGATCTGTTGCTTGTGTATACGCTTTTTCCTTCATTTCTGACATATTAAACGTTTTGAATACACGTAAAAGAGTATATAAGTCTGCATATAGAGCATTAATGATGCCAATAGTTTGATGTATGTTTTCAAAAGCAGATAAAAAATCTGAAACTGTGTGTTTATGATTATCAAAAATAATTCTAACATTTTTAAGCCATGATGTTCTATATTTCATTACATTTTCAGTAATTTCTTTTTCGATAAAATGTAAAATCGTATCTTTCATTTTTGGATCATCCTTTTGTAATCTATCTAATTCTTTAACATTATGAGAAAGATCAGTCAGATAGTTTACCCAAATCTTTTTAAATTTATCTTCATCTGGTTCGGCTAATTCATTAAGAACATCCTTAATTATTTGATCATTTATAAATATTTTTAGTTGTTTGATTTGTTCATCTCCAGAATAAAATGTAAAGTGATAGTTTAAATTATGAAAAAAATAACTTATTGAATTAGAAACTGATTTTATCCCTTTATCATCATAATATCTAATGTCAAAGTAATGTATCCGAGCAAGACTGCAATCTTGGGTACGAGTGTTTCGTTGAAGACATTCTTTAAAATTATCTAGTAACTTATTCATACGAATATTAGGTGGATAAGCAGTAAATTTATCATCGTATTTTCCTGTTTCTTTAGACACTATAGGAAATTCAGCAAAAATGTCAATAAAATCATCTGTCGTCCGAATAAACTCTGACAAAAAATATTCTACTCTCATCTTTTTTGAATTTGGCTTATCCCACGTTTCTTTACTTGATTCATCACCAAATCGAACATCGCAGTCAATCTTGTCAGAGTGATATTCTCCAAAAATGTATATCATTTTGTCATATTTTTTACTAATATGAACGGTAAGATTTTTTGGTCCGCCAATAAATATTGGCATCGGTCTTTGTTTAAGAGGATCTTTGTCAAAATGATTGCATATAAGATTCATTAACACTTTTTTACCTTTACTTCCTTCACGATGTGTGAGTGAAGTAAGAAGAAATTTCTCTTTTATAATATCACTTGCCGAATCAAGAATATTCGTATTATACGTTGTTGTAAGTCTATCACATACATAAGATACCTCTCGACGTATGTCCTCTCGACGTATGTCCTCTCGACGTATGTCCTCTCGACGTATGTCCTCTCGACGTATGTCCTCTCGACGTATGTCCTCACTACGTATGTCTTCTTTCTCAGTACATATGTCTTTACATAAGTCTGTTGGTAAAATTGTAAGAAGTTCTTTTGAAATATTTTTAAAGTTGCACAAACGTATAATATCTTGTACTTGTGCAATCATAGGAATATAACCACCGTCTGATTTTATAGCAATATCATAATAATCTGGAAACATCTGTTTGAAACCAATTCTTTCGTAATATTTTACAAGATTAACCATACTCTGCACCCTATCCATATCCACTATTCCTCCAGACGCTTCTAGTATTATAGTAGAAGAACGAGTTATAAGACCTTCTTTTATAGCTTTGCATATACAACATAACAACATAGCATAAGAAATACCTTTAAGTTGTTTCAAAAATGAAAATCTTTGTGTATCCAATTTATACCCTGTTAGCATATTATAAAACCCATTTAAAACACCAACATAACCATTTTCGTAATTGTAATAAACTAAATCATCAGGCTTATCATCATCAGGCGTATATTTATAAGGTTTATGTTGTGTATCATGATAAAAGATTATCATAACAGATGCTAATTTTTCTAAATATTTTTTAGTTAAATCATGAAAATCATTTAAATGCTCAATATAATCAGTAAATTCTTTATTATCTCCTTTATATACAAGTGTCGCTTCATACACTGTTTTCTTATCTTTTGGTATGTTCCTTTCATTTATATTAATGGAAAAGTCAGAACTCATTTTATAGTAATAAAATATTTAATTTAAGCAATTTTATAGTTAAAATAATATTTAATTAGTATAAAATGAGTATACCTACACTTTATAGTATTTTAGATTTAATGATGATAAATTACAATACTTCAATACTTAATGATTTACCAGATGACCTTCGGGACATTTTATATGAAGAAGCCAATAGATGTTTAACAGACCCGAAAGAACCTGAAGTTTCGGAAAGATGCGCTCCTAGAGACACTTTAATGCGTCTTATCAATAATCACAGACTAAATAATAAACCTGTTGCTGATCTTATTAAAGGTCCTGTAACTCTTACTTTACATTGGCATCCTGACATGAAAATGATGATATACATATTTGGAGAAAAGCATAATACAACTACAGACTGTATTCGTGTACTTCTATATCGAAAAAAATATATGAAATCAATGTTTATAGAAGATTATATGAAAGATCTAATACTTAATACAGATTCATATATAGATTTTTATATTGAAGAAAAAGCACACATTGGTTATGATCCAGATTTATCTGGTAACTCTGGTGAAAAACGTATAGATATAATGATAAATCGTTTTAGAGAATGTATAGCAGATGTAAAAACACGTAACGCAAATCCCAACTGTAGACTTTCACGTTCTCATTATTTTGACATTCGACAAGGCGTCATCAAGGGTAAATTTGATATAGTATCGCAGATTATTTTGATATTATTTAGTTTGTTTGATGAATATTACTATGCAAATAAGCCTAAACCAGAAGAAACTTTTGTGATTAATTTTGCTATGCACATAAATCATCTTTTTTCTGATTTTATAAGTAAAATTAGAGATATAGATGACGATGATGAGTTTTCGTCTTTTTGGCAACAAGAGATTATAAAGAAGTATCAATTTCTTAATGACAAAATGAATAAATCGACAATGGCTGAATCTATTCGTGCATTCATTCTAGATGAAATTAAGCTAAATGCCTTAAAATTCAAGAAAACAGTACAAAATAACCTTGAAGAGCTCTATTTTATTTTCAATTCACTTATACCTCAGTTCGATACAAATGGTAATCTTATCAAGATAGAAAATATTAATAGATATTTTAACGAACTTAAACTTCGGTACGATAAAAAAGGTAGGCTCATTGAAATAAAACCTAAGTACAATAAAGATGGTGAACGAATCAAAATCAAATATTTTGATAAATTTATAATATGTATTGAAAGATTTCACGATGCTTTAGTTGAACTAAATAGTCCTGTTGCTGATGCATACCTTCTCTCCCGTATATTTAAAATATTTGACACTAAAACAGAACATCCTGTGAAAAAACGCAATTTTGATGAACCTGAAAAACCTCATAACATTATAATATATGCTGGAAATGCACACGCAGATAGATGCCGAAAATTTTTAGAAGATGTCGCATCTTTCAAGAGATTAGAGCAAAATACAGTTGAGAATCCTATTCGTGCTAAAAATTGTCTAGATATGACTGGTATCACCCAACCATTATTTTCTTATACACCAAAAGACGATCATCCATATGATGACACGCCATATAAACCAATATTTACTAAAAAAAGTGAAATAGAATAATCAATTCTGAATTAAACTTTGCCAAATATAAGACAAATGCAAATAGCTACTAAGTACTTTCAAACATGTGCGATCTTAATGGGTCTCTCATTCACCTGCGGATTGTCGTGGTCTATCTGTGGAATAGTAGTCATGCATAACATAGAACATGTTGTAACAGGAGTTTGTTTAATCGGGCTCTCAGCAGTCGGGAGCGTTTTGTCTTTCGTAACTTACTTGCTTTATGGAGTTGATAATAGAGAGCCTAATCTGATAAGAATAGATGTACGTGAAAAAAATAATAGGTCATTAAGTATTCTTGTATTTGAGACAGATATCGTTCATGTAGCAGTTGGTCCAAACACGCCACCTAAGATTGTGCTGTTCGAGTCTAATATCTGATATAAACAAAGATTTTTACATCACTTAAAAAAATGTATTTCAAAATAAGATTATACTAATAAATGGAAAATATAAGGAAAATATTCTTAGAACAAATAAAGCCATGCACAGATAGCTTTAATGATTTGTCTAGTTGTCTAATAAACCCTAATCTATTAGCTGATGTTTTATTAGCATTGCAAAAGATTAAACCGTATACTCGTGCTAATATAAGACAATTTTTATCTCATTATATAGTGTATTACTTTCCGAACGAAGTTGTTGGAAAGACAGGTGATATTGCAGAACGTCTAGTTAATGCATCACAATCTCTTTACGATGCTCATCTTAAGAATGAAACTTCGTCTATTGAATTTGTAAATGCGCTAAATGAATATATGTTATCTTTTACTGAATGGCAAAGATTTGATAAACAAAAACTTGCTGGAACCTATCGTGACACGTATCGTTTATTATCTGAAATTAAAGTATCTTCTCCGATTGAGATAAAAGAACCTATTGAAAAACTTGAGAATACTCTTAATAAACATACAGCTCAAATTTTCGGAAAGAATGCACAAAAGATATTAGGTGTTAACAACCAAACGGAAGATATGCTAAGAGAAGATATGGTACGTATAGAAAAATTTGTTTATGACTCTTTGCACGACATATATTGGCTAGATATAGCAAAACAGTTAGAAGAGAACTGTTTTGACAATTTATGTAGTGTAATAGAAGATGTAAAAGGATGTATGTTAACTATATGTCAAAAAAATAAGACTAAATGTGATGAAATAGAAGCATGCTTAGATGTTGGATTTCTAAAAAACGTGCTAAACGTCGGAATGGCACAAAATCAAGTTAAATGTTTACTAAAATATTGTTTGGTATTTTTACGTGAATATGGACAACCTTGTCATGATTCAGAAATAGATGAATTAACTAAAACAACTGATTTGCTATACACACCTGAAGTGATAAATACTATTCAATTGTTAGTAAATATTATTCGGGAAATAGGTAGTCGTATGAACATTCTAGTAGCTGTTGTCGATGAGATTGTTTCAAATATAGGCTAAAACAATTATTATGTATATTAATGAAAAATGTTAGAATTACATAAGTAAATATGGATATTCTTGTACAATATTGTAATATGTTACTAAAAACATATAATATTACAATTATTGATAAGAGTTAAATCTAAACGTAAAGTAACATACAATCTGTGTGCATGTTAACAAAAAAATTGATTTTTTAAAACAAATAATATAGTGATAAAACAGAACAAAGATGACAAATGGAACTCACAATTGCGTTGTTGCAAAGGAAGTCCAAGACTTATTAAGAAAATCTTTTCCTCATATTTCTGAGGAAATAATCAAAAACGCAAGAGAAAGTAGTACTTTCAGCTGGGCAGAAGGTGAAAACGGTGCAGATACTTATACTTATGACGAAGAAATCGAATCTATTTGCTTCATGGCATCGAAGAAGCTTAAGATGATCAAGCAACCTAAATAATTTTATGGCCGTGCTTGCACCAATTCTAAAGTTAAAATAAGAATACCATTGTAATATTACAATGGTATTTAGTACCATGTACTTCAAAGACAAGAAAACGAGTTGAGATGATCTTTTTAAATTCTTGATTCAATTTAAAAAACATTAAACCTTTATAAAAGAAAAAAATGATTATTTGTAGTGTATCTACTATTCCAGGAAGATTATCAAGTCTTTTGATTATATTGGAACATTTAAAAGGACAAACATTGAAACCAGATAAATTAATCATAACTATTTCTAAATATTATCCTCGTATGAAGAAATATTTTTCAGAACAAGATTTAGATAAACTGAATGAGTATCTTCATGATTACCCGATTCCATTTGAAATTGTCAAATATGAACAAGATATTGGACCAACTGTTAAATTGTTGTCTCCTTTGAGTTTGTCTACTCTCAATAAAGAAGAGGATATCATTGTCATTATGGATGATGATAGTATTTTATATGAAAGAACGATTGAATTATTGTATGAAAACTATAAAACGTATGGAACTAGTGTATATGGAATGATGGGTGTGATTGAAGATCCAAAAATTTTCATACATGGTGAAAATGTTCAACCATATAATTTTGCACTTGTTGAAGTGTTAGGGGGTTATAGAGGTGTATTGTATCCAGTTCATTTAATCTTTGACGATTTGAAATCATGGGTTGATACATTTGTGAATGAACATTCAAAACAAGGACTTATTGCTATGCATGACGATCACATTTTTTCTTTCTTTTGTGAAAAAAACAAGATTGAACGCCGGGTCATTCATATTCCTAATGCAAATGGTCAGTTATTATATCAACCCATCTCTAATAAAGATGGTATCTTTAATGATAACAACTGGGAAATATCATATAAACTGACTAAACAAATTTATACAGGAATAGACGTTTCCAGTTGTATATCGTGATTCGGTTGCCATTTTTATTATTGTATCAACATCTGAATGCAAATGCAAACAATCCAACCGCAATAATTCCAAGAACGAATCCTAAGTGATAGTTGTATTTCATTTCGCGATACATCTCCAACCAAGCTGTATTGTCTTCAGGAGTTTTTAAATGATTCAACATCCAATCCGATTTTGGATAGAGAGTATAATAAAAGTAATTGGTTAAGAAACTAGTTGTAATAACTATACAAACAAGAGATTTGGTCCCCAAACGATTTCTTTTAAGCCTCATATTGTAAAATATGATTATAATAGAAAGAACTAACCCAAGAGAGTATCCACACATACTTATCGATAAACGCTCTTTGGCAATCTTGTCGTATACAACCTGTAAATCTGGTGACAAAGAATCCTTGTATCTGTTCACAACGTCACTATTTAACGTTGATATGTTAAAGTAAATCATCGCAATTAAGAAAACCGCAGCAATGAAACAAGTGATTGTGCAGCACATTTATTATATATAATAAAAATATTATAAGTATAATATTTTTCTTTTTTATGTACACAAATAAAATTGATTTTAGAATAAATTTTAGTATATTTGTAAATACAAATGACAACAGAATTACCACCTGGATTAGAAATTTATGATTTGATAACTGATAAGTTTGTTCAGAACAAATTGTATGAATTAGTTGATAATTTTGATCAAGACCAGCCTCTAAAACGAAAGACAAGACAATATGGTTACGAATATAATTATAATACAAGAGAATCAGATAAAAAACTTAAAAAACTTAAAAAATCAATTTATACTACACCTATCGAACTTTTGTGTATAGCTGATGTCTTATACAATCATAAATTAATGCGACAAAAACCAAATCAAATTATCATAAATAAATACGAACCAGGTCAAGGTATTGCAGCCCATCGCGATCATAATAGATACTTTACTGGTGATATAGCAACATTGTCTCTTGGTTCCGCATATGTAATGCGATTTTGTCCACATAGTGAAAATGAATCAGTCGATCCAACAACAATCTATGATGTTTTGTTACCTGTCGGGTCATTAGCAGTTATGAAAGATGATGCAAGAGATAAATGGACACATGAGATCAGAAAAGTAAAATATGATAATAAAATTAAACGTGGTACACGAATTTCTATAACATTTAGAACAGTAGCAGATGAATATAAAGAAGATCAACCAAAACACAGAGAATTATTTTATAGTCCAACAGTTGGGAACATATATGACGAGTATGCACATAGTATGAGAAATAACGTCCTAATATATGATTTTGCAGCAAGAGTACTATATAATATTATTAAAGAGTGTGTTAATATAGATATTGACATACATAGATACATTAATTATGATAAGACAGAGTTAGAAGATTCTATTATTATAAATAAGAACGGTATACCATATTTCCCCGGATTGTTAGATTCCCGAACACTTAAAGAATTTATTGATGTGCTAAAAACGAATCATATTACATTTTTACAGATTATGGGCTCAATCTACAGATTTACATATGATACTCAGTTTATATCTAAGATTGTTAAAAATGATCCAAGTCTATCTGGAATTATTTTGGAAAAGTTCAAAAATTACTTTGCGGCCCCTCAAAGTTTTACATATACTGACCTAGAACAACTTGCCGAAGAAAGTGAAGGATTTTGGTTTATTCCTTGGTTGATTACATATGCTACAAGCGACAAACATAATCTAGTAAGACACAATTTAAACTACGATGCAGACTATGTTCGTGAATGGTTAAAAACTAAGCCTGAAATGAAATATTATGATGCTTGTCGTGATAAGTTTTTAGTTAGTGATGTGAAAGAATGCACTAATCCTGCTCGTAAAAGGGTAGATATGCTTATGGGCAGCTCTTACTATAAACCAACTAAAAACGGTGTCTATGTTAATTTGATGGATAAATACAAACGTAATGTAATAGCAGGACCATCTGGTTCAGCTGTATCAACATACCAACTATTGTTTAATATTCTAAAAATATGTACTGGAGATGAAGATAAAATTATGTTATTACTTTGTCTTATAGGAGACTATTATCCTATTCATCACTCAATTGAAGAAATACTAATTTTATATCCAGATGAGGCAGGTCTAGAACCATATGATCTGTCAATAGAACCATTGAGTTACATCAAAAGTCTTGTGAATAAATATATTCCAAGTAAGGAAGTTGAACTTAGTCCATTTTGATATAAACAAATATTATTAAAATGATTGGACAATACAGATAACAAATCTTCAAATATACGAAAAAATTGAAGAATGTAAAGAGTATGTTTACGTATCTAACTATTCTCATCTTGCTAAAAAAAACACCTTATCATGTATACTAAACTAATATTATATATATGTATTTAAATCAATACATATATAAACTGTATCACTTTTTAATGTTCACCTCTCTCAAAACACATTCGCTCACAATAATTTCATGTTTTGAACACATAGTGTGCTAATCCGACCATCCTAGTATAATGGTATCGATGGAGTTTGGATCTATCTTTTCTAATTCGAGGAAATCTCTGTATCCGATGCGACATTCTCTCATTTTTTCAACTGTCAAATCCACACTTCCATTGCACAATAAATCACGTAACAATTTCATTTGCATTAAGCACGCACCTCCACTAGTCAAGAACATATTTGTTCCATAATGTCCAGCTGAGTGATATACTAATTCTGAATTATATCTTTGGAAAAAAGTAGTAAACAAACGGACTTTATTACCATTGGTTTGCACTTCGGATTTGAAAACAATAAACTTTCTACTTGTCACATCTTTTCCTTTCATAACGTGAGCTTCGCCTAACTCATCTGGTTTAATAAAATCTATGTACGAAGTCCAACCAGACCTTTCCCCGATATCTAATTCAGGGCAATTAGTTTGAAATATTTCGTCCAACACTATCATCCTTTCTTGAGCTTTGTCTTCATACATAATTAGAGTTCTTAGTATATAACGTTACTTTTTTAAATAACATGACTAAACATCTTTATAAAATGAATTCAAAGAATTTTCAAGTTTATTTATGTCCAGAAGTAAAAAATATGAATGCCATTTTGTTTCTAATTATATTATAAAAATTGTGTAAAATCAATTTTAAAGTTTATTTTTAGCAAATGATGTTTGAGGATAGACGCTGTAGCATATTATTTCTCAAATACTTGCAAAAATGGACAATTAATTAGCTTCAAAATTTTTTCTTACAAATTTGAAATCATATTTTTGAACATTATTTTGTATTTAATTATATAAAAGTGTATTTTATGAGCAATTTGGTTGAAAAAAGTATAGTTAATGATGTAAAGAAAATAATTGAAAGAGGATCTATCGAGGAAATGCAGGAATTCTGGTTGTCTATTACAACAGAATATGAATTTGATCAACCAATTGATTTTCCGTGGATTATTCAGAAAATATTTATTCATTCCTGTGTTCATGGTAAGAAAGATATTGCAGAATGGTTGAGATCAATATTTGATGAAATGGATGAAATTTCTAAAATTGCATACAAACACAGTATTAATTATGGTAATGTTTTACTTCGAAAAAAGTAACCGTGTATTTTTATTAGTTTATAACAATATAACAACATATAAATGAAATTAAAGGTTCAACTTAGTCTCTGTATTGCAGCTTCTGCAGTTCTAACGATTATAACACTTATTTTCACAACTGTTTTTGCAAAAGAGAAAGGTTGGTTTTCATTTGGTCCATCTAGTCATCTATCAATAGCAGGAGTTGTTATAGATACACGAGAGAAATATTCAGTATTGGTATTTGCTATAGTGTTCAATTCTATTATTGATACTCTAGTTAGCGAATTTGCACAGCCTATACTTGGGTTTAATATATATAATCCTGATAAAAAACTTATTACTGATTTTAAATCAAAGAGAGAATTGCAACTTCTTGCCACTCTATACTGGTCGTTTAATAATCTGCGAACTATTTTTACAAATTTAGTATCGATTACTCAACTAGATTTAGCTCTAATTAAATGGGTTGTATTAGAAATAACAGGTGTTTACACAATTAATATACTTTTGTCTAAGAAAAGGTTTATTGAAGAGATAGAAGAAGAAATAAATATGATATGACAGATTAACAAATTACTCTAATAAACGTATTCAAATCAAACTCACTGATCTTGTGTGAGTTAACCCTTGTTTATTTGACAGCATCGTTTTCAAATCTAGAAACTTTTGTTTTTGTTTAGCTAATTCCAGAAATAATCCTACCTTGTACTCTTCTTTAATACTGCTTTCTTTTATTCGTTCTTCCTCACTGAATAAATATGCTCGATATTTTGGTACCAGCTCATTCATCCTTCTGATAACCTCTTCATCGCGACCATATCCATCCAAAGAAATTATTTGTCTATACTCATCTTCCAAATGTTCAATAATGTTATCTCTAGAAATTATATATTCAGCCACCTCTTTTTTAGTAAACTCTTCGTAAGCTTTATCTGCTTTTTCAAGTTGATATGTGTCTATAGCACCCATACTAAAGAATGGTAATGGAAACTCTCTTACATCTATACATGTTTGACCAGAAAAATGCATATTTGTAGAGCTGATCTCTTCAAACCCTATAAATTCTAGGAATTTTCGATACATTATAGAATGTTTGTTTCCTGAGTATACAATTATATTATGAGCTCTTTTAGGCTGGTCTTCATTCACCTCATCTTTATATGCTAGCTTCTTAATATTAAACTCTTTGAACATACGAGAAATAGTATAGATGTCTGGAATAGTACACACAAACTCAAAGCATGGTACAAAAACCGCAATGACAGAATTAACAAAATCATAATCATCATATTTCGTTGATTTTTCTGTCAAAAAATCTAGTATGACCTTTATATTTTCAATCCAGATTGTTTCATTTGTTCTTATAATTTTCTTAGTATTCTCATTGAAAAAGGTCTTGATTTTTTCAACCAAGTCTTGTTCAGGAATTTTTGTTAGTTCATGATCAACATAAATATTACTATACATTTGGAATAAGAAAAACTCTTCTATTTTACCAGGTTCATCTATAAGGTGATCCAACAAATCAATAAAAACTTTGTGTTTTTCTGTTAAAAATAGGTTTCTCAAGTCTTCTCTTGTTTTTTCTGTAATAGATTTTTGTCTTTTGTAATATTTTATTTTTTCTTTTTGTATTAATTTTGGTTCAGATACTATTTCTTTCTTGTAATTATTATAATTATTATAATTTGTATAAACAGTTATATTATAACTGAAATAGATACAATAAGTCTCAAAAATAAGATCAAAAACATCTGAATATCTATCTTCATTTATACTTCTAATGTCAAAATAATGAACTCTTGATAATCTACAGGCATTATCATGCCTCGTATCATATTGTATACATTTTTGTAACTTATTAAACAAGTTTGTCATACTCCTACTATTTTTAATACCGGTATAAGAATCTTTATACTTTGTCTGCTTTCTCTCAATTGCTGGAACTTCCAATAAAATATCTATGAAAACATCCGTTTTGTCAATGAGAATATATATAAAATCTTCAACAAGCATCATTATTTCAGCAATATCAGAGCCTTCTTGAAATACATCGCAGTTTGTTATAGCCTCGTGATATTCACCAAAAATATATATCATTTTGTTATATTTTTCACTCATGTGACAACTGAGAGTACATGGACCACCAATAAAATCTGTTACTGGTTTTTCAGAACCGCCATTTTTATGATTGCGAATAAGCTCCATAAGAACTTTTCTATGTACTATCTTATCTTTGTCTGTCTCGGCAATTTTGTAGATTTCTTTAGACAAAGTCCTAATACGCACATCGTCTAAAAGTTTTGGATCATAAGTTTCGATAAGTTTATTAATAGTTTCCTCAATCATTTATTATAATTCTAGATTAAAGTAAATTTAGCTACTTATTTCTAAATTATAGACACGAGGACAAGATATTTATCATCAATAATTGTATTACTTTTCAATATTCCCGTTTCCTCATTTTGCTCAAAACACCTTCACTCACAGTAATCTGGTGTTTTGACTCTAAGTAGGCTCTTATAGCCTTGAGACTTGATTTTTTAAACTTCTCGATAACGGAGTAAATTATTTCTAAATCTTCATCAGACCATTTAGCCTTTTTATTCCTCTTGGATTCACTTGAAAGAGAACTAACATCGCTAACGCTACTTCGTACCGAACCTTCTGATGTTTGTATAACCGATCCTATTTCAAGATTATTGCTATGAATCTTATCGTGACATTGTTGACAAACAACCATTAAGTTCCTGATATTATTCATATGCGTTCCATTTTCTAAAATGCCTTTCACTGCTGAATTTCTTTCTTTGATATGATGAACTTCTAATTCATTTGTCATTTGCAATCCACAGTTTTCACATTCTTTTCTAATAATGCTACTATTCCAAGATGAATTTTTTGCCTTTGTAACATCCGTTGAACCATCAATTATGCGCCTATTTTTTAAAGCTTGTTCAATGAAAGCAAAAGGAAGATCCATGGCTCTCGCAACCTCTAGACCATACAAACTTGATCCTGAACCCTTTCTCAGACTTCTATCGTATTTGAGTACTTTACTAATCGGATCATAATCAACGTGAAGATGCCATACTTCTACATTCAGATTCATTACATCAATTACATTTGGAATATCGTGTAGATGAGTCGCAAAAATGAATTTAGCATTTTTTTCCGATAAATATTGAATACCTGCAGATACTAATGCTTGTGCAGATGTTGATTCAGTCCCAGAACACAACTCGTCACCCAATACCAATGTGTTTTGATTTGCATTCACCAAAATGTCTCTTAGCTCAGACATTTCTACTGCAAATGACGATAGACCAGAGAATAAATTGTCTTGATTTAAAATTCTTGTATAAATAGCCTTGAAAGGTCTTAATATCATCTCTGTAGCTGGAACAAAACAGCCTGCTTGCGCAAGAAGAATTGCAATACCAGTTGCTTTCATTAATGTTGATTTTCCACTTGCATTCATGCCATAAACTAACCAACCTTTGACTCCATTCATACCAAGCGAAACATCATGTGTGACATATGAAACACGAGAAGATGTCGCTTCAACTAAAGGATGACGAATGTTCTGAATTGTAAAACCAGATCCTGATTCTTCTGTTACATCTTCAATATTTGGACAAGAAAATCCTAACTTATTTGAAACTCTCACAATACACTGTGTACAATCAATATGCTGAACCCATTCTTCCATTAAAACCCAAATCTTCTCACCAGCTTCTGATATATTGTAACAGGCTTCAATTAAATATTTGTGTATTAAGGATTTTAAGTCTTCTCTTAGTTTAACCAGTTTTTGATTTAAATTTTGAAGTAGTTTGCAATCAAACCAGCCTCCCGATTTCAATTCTGTTACTTTAGCTCCATCTGGTAGATTTTTAGTATTTTTCTTTAATTTTTGTAACGTAGCAGACGAACATTTGATTCCAAAAGGTTCTTTTTCTCTTGATTCTAGACGAATCGCATCTTCATTTACTTCTGCATTTTCTGCAACTTCCTTAATAAGCAATTGAAACTCGTTTAGAACGGTTTGTATCTTATTCTCAACTGCGCCTATCTCAGTATATTTCTCTGTGTTAAACGCTGTTATATCGCTAGAGTCTTGTAATGCCTTTTCTTCAGAGAAATTTTCTTTAAACAATGTAATGTAGGTAGTCCATTCTTCAAATGTAAATGGCTGTTTTAGTATTGTGTCTGGTGTAATATGAAGAATAATATTTTCGATCGAGTTATATGTCTGAAACAATCCAGCAATTTCTTGGCGTGTTATTAATCCACATAGCAATTTTCTATGAAGTCTTGGAAGATCGTACATAAATCGAAGTTGTCTATCTAATTTTTTCTGCGTATTTTCTGGCCATTCCATCAATTCTTTAACCTCGTTGAGCCTCGCACGAATTTCATTTGCTTGAGAATAAGGTGATAAAAGTCTGAGTTTAATTGCTCTTTTGCCCATAGGAGTGATAGCTGCGTTAAACAAACCGATTACACATTCATTTTGATTGATAGAAGTCATTTGCAACTGTGTCAGAGCATGATTACCACAGATTAATCTCGAGTCAGGAATCCAAGGTTCGTTTCTCTGAAATGATTTCATTATACTTGGATAGTGTTCCTCAATAAATTGAAGTAAATATAATAGAGACAACTCCTCATAATCAGATCGTAATCCCAAAAACACCTTTTCGGGTAAGAGAGACTTAATAGAGTATATTTTTCTTAGATACTCTGAACGAACCAAATCAATTGAGAAATTATCAGTATAATTTTTGTCTAGATTGCGAATATGGATCGGTGTATTATGTAAACCAAATACTCTCTTAAAATAGGATTCTTCGATTGGTATATCCGCTTTCCAATAGACCAATACTTCTTTTGGTTGAAATACACTTATCATTTGAACTAAATCATCCGCTGTCCAAATATCAGGTCTGCCATTCGCTTTCCCTAAATAGGTATGAGTAGTGCCTGTTGTCAAATCTAAAATAGCAGCGCCAAAATTGGGAGCTTGATTAGCAATTCCTTGAAAATAAAATGTCATAATATAAGGAGTTTCATTATTCTGAATATTTTCAATATGAGTACTAGGTGACAGAATACGTGATACTTTTCGTTCTTTGACCTTTCCTTTTGTATCCTTCACTTGATCTACAATAATTACAGTCCATCCGGTTGATGTTAGACGTCCTGCCCACTTGTGCATTACATAGTCTGGAAAACCTGCGAATAGACCATCATGATTCTTTCCAAAATCTTTTTTCTTACTTGATAATTGTATACCTAGAATATCCGTAATCTCTTTAACATTACATTTTGTTTCCCCTGTTTCAGTGTTCATAATGTCATATAATTCATAAAACGATCCTACCATGAGAAATATGGCTGTTTTTGATCCATATTTTTGAGTGTATGTGTTATATAGTTCGATGTATTCGTCATACATTATATAATTATGATTATTTAAGTTTAAATGCTTTTACAATGTGAATAATCATAATTTGTTCTAGAAATGTAAGATAAAATACATGCTTCAAATTTACGTTTTAAAAATTACAATTTTTAAAACAGTTTAAATATATTTTTTCACATCTTTTATATTATTCTTTTTTGCCAAAGAGCCATATGAAACGGAGCCTTTTCATGATCTGGCCTATCTTCTGTATAATAATATAGAGCAATCGATAATCGAGGTATATTTAGAGGTCCTGCACAATATTAAGGATAACCATGAAAAGCAGTATCTGTTATTCTAAAAATAACAAATCTATTAAAAAGAGGAGCTATTACATTATAAAATAAACAATTGTTTAGTTTAGGCTAATATCTTAGTAATAAAGTCACTTGAAAATTGTGAAACTTCTGCTAAGTTACACTTTTGATCAAATTTTCTTATACAATCTCTAACTATCATTAATTCGTCAAATAGTATTTCACCTGGATGGTCTTTTGATTTTCCTCGTTTTCCAGTATAGTGCCAGAGCTCTGCATCTCCTGTAGCTAATAAAAGGAGTTTTAAGTCTTCGTGTTGTGTAAATTTGGCTAGAAATGCTACTTTTTGAAGTCTACCAACTACATTAGGTGTATAAAAATCTTCTCTCATTTCAATTTCTGTGTCGGTAGGTAACTTAAGAGTTTTATCACGATATCGGATACCTGTAATTATCGATTTTCGTCCTGTTTTACCAGCTCTTTTTGCTAATTTTGGATCTTCAGACCAAGGGCTCCCACTATCTAAGGTAAATGTTTGATAGAATGCATAATTTTTCTTTACTTTTGCAAGTTCCTGTGGTGTTTTTGCTCTTTGTGATTTATCATAACGAAATTTTACTGCGTGAAAAAAATGTTCAACTGAATTCCACTCGTTATCATCTAGTCTAAATGGTGCAATATGCAAATTAGATAATGCCTTTCTCCAATCTTTTATTTTTTGCAACTCAGTATAATTTTTTGGATTGCTTACCTTTTCACCACTACCACTACCAGGTTTTGCATTTTTGCTTCTCGAATGAAATACGAATTTATCTGCCATTTGTTATAAAAAATATATTATAATATCCTAATTTCAATTTTATAATACTAAATAATAATATAAGATATAATATATTCTTCAAATTACCTTTAAAAATTTAATTAAAATATACTATTACTAAATGGAAATTGATTACTTTTTACCCAAAAAAAGTTCTTCTTGCAAATACTACTATGTAGATAAAACAACAGGTAAAAGTCAATGGGGTTCTAAGAAATGGGGTTCTAAAAGACTTTCAAAAGAATGGATTCGTCTCAATCACAATGGAAAATCTATATACAAATATATTGGTAATTTATTACCATTAACTTGTTCTCTTGCTTACTCACCAAAATATCTCAATGGACCAGAATTTAAAATATTCCTAATGAGTTTTGAAGATCTAGATGAAGAAGATGAAAAACAACAAGCAGAAGCTTGTAGAAGACTCAATCTTTTTAAAAAAGTAGCAAGTTTACTTAATCTTAGAACCGAGAGTATTTGTGATGAGAGTTTAGAATTTCTTGCTAAAAAAGCAAAAATTTTACCACAAACTATTATTGATTTTATTGAACAAAGAGAACGTAAACAACTTGGAAAAAGAGCAATTTTAACACCTTTTAGCACAATTAAAAGAACTGATGGTTCTTTTTCAAGTGAAAGATCTATAAGAGAGCTTTGTGGTGTAAATATGAGAGAAGCAGAAGCATCAAAAGCGATGGCCGAAATTGATGAAGAATTATCTTGTCCTATAACAGGTACCATATTCAAAGATCCATTTACTTGTAGTTCTGGTCACACTTTTGAGAGATCTGCAATAGAAACTCATCTTCAAGTTTCTGGAAAAAAGTGTCCTAAAACAAGGATGAAAATAACGAACCGCATTATTCCAAATTATGCTCTAAGGAATGTACTAGAAAAATTTGTAGAAAAGTATGAACATCAAAGAGGTGATATTTGGAAACCAATTGTAAAAGCATGTCTTGAGTTTAAAAATTTTTCTGGAATACTTAATGAGCCAGAAGATGTAATTGTACCAGAATCAGATAGTGATGAATCTGAATCTGAATCTGAATCTGAATCTGATATGGAACAGCAATATCTAGACATGAGAGAGCAAGAGAGAGAGCGAGAAATCGAGGAGAACCAGACAGGAAGAACAGCTGACCAAATACGAGCCTTTATGAATGACTATGGAAATCTCAATGGAGAAGATATACCTGAATTTATTGCACAATCTAGAGATTCTTCATATGCTCATGCAATCAGAGAGAACTCTTTAAGATATAATGAACTAGGAAGAACAGCAGAAGAAATACGAGCTTATATGATTAATCGTGGTAGGGGTATTGAATTTATACAAGATATTCCAGAGTTTATTGCACAATCTAGAAATTCTTCATATCGTCATACAGACATAGAGGTAAATAGAAGATACATAGAACTGCAAAGAAGAAATGGGTAGTCTTAATACACCTTTTCTCATTTAAAGCGCTCATTTTATGAAAGTACTTTGAATTTTTTACAAACGGTAATTTCATGACGGACATGGAAAAGACTATATAAGAAAATGATAATTCCTGGAACAGTATTACACATTTTTAACTACTGATTGTCATTCACAATCAGTTGGGTTTCCTTTACCTTTAGGAACATTTTTGGTTTCTTCTGTTCCAAGTATAATACCAGAGCTCTGCATCTACTTACGTATTTTAGATTTTAATTTTATAATAGTATAATAAATGATGCAAAAATGGAACATATTGTACCGTTCTAACTACAAAATTGTATGGATAAACGATAAAAATAATGAAACAAAAATATGCTATTTAACGTACAAAGATGGAAAAACAGCTTTGCCTAAAGGTTGGGAACGATGGTTTAGCACTACTTACCAATTATTTTACTATAGATACATCGATGATAACGGTTATAAACAAATTCAGTGGAAAAGTCCAAAGAAGCTTAACCAATACAACTATTCACCAGAAATAGACAATCTTATCAATTTAGATTTGAAACATGGAACTAAAATACTTGAAATCAAAAACGAAAACGAAGACAAATACGTAACATTAATTTATAAAGGTTATAATATACCATGCACTATTAATAAGAAAAGTGATATAGAAACAGAAATTAAAATAGAAGGGAGAGAGGATGATTGCCTAGAATTTTCCATCTATATTGATGATGTTAATAAGAAACCAAGAACTGCATACATAGGTTTGATTAGTATTACTGATAATGAGTGTCCATTACCAGAAAAAATAGACAAAAAGGGTACTTACTTATTAAGTATGGTTGATGAAATATGCAGACAGCTAAAAATAAATACCTTAAAATTGACCGATGGATCTTATATTACATGCAAAAAAAATGGAGAGACAGTAAGTTTGGCTTTTTTAAGTTTGATGAAATATGGATCTTCGTGGTATGAAAGAAACGGATTTTCTTACTCTGATGATAAGACTAAAGATATTATGGATAAGTTTCGTAAGATTAGTAATAAACCTATTGGCAAAATAGTAAATCACTTTGATAAATTAGTTACAGATTTGGTTAAGAATATTAAACAAGTTGAAGAAACGGCTCAAGAGAGACACCTTGAAAATTGGTATACGAATCATCAATTTAAAGGGCAGGGGGACTTCCAAGATTATCTTAATTGTTTGACACCGACCAGCAAAAGACGTCTTATAACCCGATTTAACAATGTTAAGAACATCAAGTACGATTTTAAAAAACTGGAACTGAAAGAAAAAATTGAGAGAATGCTTGAGATTATGCGGAAATATGATAAAAACTTAAAACTGCATGATTTTCTTACGAGTTTGTGGGATACAAATTGTTCAGAATATGTAGATGTAATGAGAGTTTTATATCCTAAAGTCGATACAAGAAATTATATTGATCAAACGTTTTTACCTAATTTTCCTATATACCCAAATATGATAAAAGTTTTCGAAGAAGCGAAGGAATAAATTTTTTAGAGATTTTAAATGTGTTTTTTTTAAAATCCGGATCGACTGAACGATCCTTAAAAAGGTTATTATTTCAAGTCGTTCCAAATGGAAGACCTCCATCTCTCTCAAGATTTTGAGATGAGTGAAAAGGAACGCGATAAAAAGTAATGTGAAAAATTAGTACTTTTTATCTTAAAATTAAGACTCAAACATCATTATTTTTCAATGTTTCTCAATGTTTCTCTTTTTTTGAGATATAGATATTTAAAATGAAATTTTTTAGAAATAAATGAAGTGCGAGTTTTGCGGAAACGAATTTTCTAATAAAACAAGTTTAAATTCCCATCAAAAGACCGCTAAATACTGTTTAGAGTTAAGAAATGAACAGGTTACAAAATTATATAGTTGCGAACATTGTAAAAAAGGTTTTACTAAACCTTTTCATCTTCAAAGACATCAAGAAATATGCAAAACAATTGACGCAAACACATTATTAAACCTAAAATCTATAGAACATGAAAATATTGAATTGAAAAACGAACAAATTATATACAAAAAAGAAATAGAAAATAAAGATATGATAATACAACAACAAAAACTTATTATTGAGGAACAGAAATTGACAATAAAAGAATTCCAAGATGACCAAAGGAAACAAAACAAGGATTTAACTGACAGAATACAGTCAATGGCTGAGAAGGCTATTGAGAGAACATGGGAAACAGTTGTTGAGATTGAACAAGAAACTGAGACTTCTGAAGAATCAATTGATGAACCATATGAACTTGTTCCTCTTGAGCTTAATAATGGCTATATTATAGAAAGCAGAGAAGAAGATGGATATATCAACATTACCAACCTATGTAAAGCAGGCGGGAAAGAATTCAAAGCTTGGAATAGATTAGATAAAACAAAAGCGTTTCTTAAAGCTCTTTCTACGGCGGTGGGAATTAGCACCGCCGTACTAATTCAGTTAGGAACTGGATCAAAATTCGGTACTACTGAAGAAACAAGTGGTACTTGGGTTCATCCTCAGGTTGCTATTAATATAGCACAATGGATATCTCCTCAATTTGATGTTAAGGTATCTGCTTGGGTATTAGAAGTGATGATGACAGGTAAAATAGATATTACTAATACAAAGAGCTATAGAGAATTAAAACAAGACAATAAGAACAAACAACTAAAGATACAATTAATGACAAAAAAATATGTAAAGAAACAACCTCGTGTTCAGTATGATGAGGAAAATGTAGTATATATCTTAACAACTTCTAATATGAAAAAAGAAAGACGTTATATACTTGGTAAAGCAACAAATTTAACTTCTCGTTTATCTGTATACAACAAATCAGATGAACATGAAGTAGTATATTATCAAGAATGTCCAGATGAAGAGAAGATGGGACTTGTCGAAACACTTGTATTTTGCAAGCTAAACGAGTATAGAGAACAAGCTAATAGAGAGAGATTCTTGCTTCCAGAAGGAGAGAAACTTGATTTGTTTATAGATACAATAAAAGAGTGTATCAAGTTTGTAAAATAAAAGCGTCATTGGTTTTTATTTCAAATCTTATCCATCGTAATTTAGTTGTGTGTATTAATCACTCTGTGTTACATCCTAGATTATTATTGACGAGAGCTTAGTAAGTATATTCTTTAGATCTTAAAATTGAGACATTTGTTTGGTTTGAACAGATTTTTAAAAAAGGCGGAGGGACGAGGCTGAGGAGCAAAATAAAAAAGATAATCCAAAGGTAATTTTATATGAATTTTTAAATTTAATAGAAAACCAAGAAAAAAATCTTTTTGCTCCTCCTCCGATTTTAAAAAACCAGTTGATGCTACAAAAAAAACGATTAAATTTCGAGTCGTTCCAAATGGAAGACCCCCATCTCTCTCAAGATTTTGAGATGAGTGAAATGGAAATTAAAAGTATGAAAATCAACACTATTTAGGTTAAAAAATTACTTAATATTTCATTTAGTTACAATCATTTCCATTTTTTGTAAATGAGATTTAAGTAATAAATTTGTTATTAATAAATGAAGTGTGAGTTTTGTAATAATGAATTTACAACAAAGACATCATTGATTCATCATCAAAAAACAGCCAAATATTGTATTATATTACAAGGAACAGAAACAGATAGTCTTTTTATATGCTTAAAATGTAATAAAAAATTATCAACTCAAAATAGATTATATACTCATGAACAAACATGTAAAAAATATATGGAAGACATAATAAAAAAAGAATGCGAACAAAAACTTGCAGAGAAAGATAGGATCATATCAGAACAAAAACTGATTATAGAGGAGCAAAAGAACATCATAAAAGAATTCCAAGATGACCAAAGGAAACAAAACAAGGATTTAACTGATAGGATACAGTCTATGGCTGAGAAGGCGATCGCCAAACCATCAACTCTCAACCAAAACATAATAAACAACATGATGCCAATAACCGACGCTCATTTACAAGAACACGTTCAGAATTTAAATCCTGTTCACGTTCAGAATGGAGCGTCTGGATATGCTAAATATGCTCTAGAATATCCTCTAAAAGATATGATAGTATGTACTGATTTTCAGAGGAGGAATTGCAAATACAAGGACGAAAATGGAAACGTTGTATCCGATCCAGAAATGACAAAAATAACGAAGCGTTTGTTTTCTGCTATCAAGGAACGAAATGAGGAGTTGATAAACGAGTATTCTGCTGAATTGCAAGCCAAGTGGAGATCTATCAATGAGTCAGGAAACCCTGGTATGGATCAAGAAGAATGTGATGATTTTGCTAGTAAAACAAACGCGGCCCTTGAATTTGCAATGAATATTTTGTCTCAAAAGAGACAGACAAGTGAGATGGCAGACGGTATGAGACCAGATTTGTTTTATAGTTTTGTAAGAGAACTGGCTGCAGGTTGTTATCGATCAGAAAAATAATACTTTTACTTGTATTATTTTATACGTTTGTACTACTTCTTTATCTGTTTACTATTTATTATCTTGTATTGATTGAATTAATTTAATCGTCATTTATTTGGTGTTTGTTGTTTTTTTGCTTTATCTAGCATATCATTGGCAGACTTAAGTGCCTCTCTAGCTCTCTCAGCGGCGCCTTTAGCAATATTTACAGCATTCCAATTTCCTGGTCCATCGACTGCGTTAGCTAAGTTATCATTGGCTTTTTCTAATTCTTTTCGTAATATTTTTATTTTATTAATTATAAGCGGAATATCAGATTCTGGTACAATTGTATGTTTTACATCATTTATTGGTGTTTGTTGTTTATACTTGGCATACTTAAGTGCCTCTCTAGCTCTATCAACGGCGCCTTGAGCAATATTTTCAGCATTCCAATTTCCTGGTCCATTTTTTGCGTTAGCTAAGTTAGAAAAGGCTTTTTTTAATTCGTATTCTAATCTTTTTAGTCTATCCGCATCAGATTCTGCTTCAATTATTGGTTTTTTTGCTTCAATTGGTTGTTGTTTTTGCTTCAATTGGTTGTTGTTTTTGTTCTTTATTTATTGGTATTTCTTCTTCCTCCCTCCTTTTTTCTTCTGCGCGTTTTTTTGTACCAAATATACTTTCAAATAATCTAGAGAAAAAACCTTTCTTCTTATCTGTGGGCAACTCTGGTGAATAGTATTCTCTTGTTTGTTTCTTATAACCTTTAATGTAAAAGATAAGTAAAATGAAAGTTATTAAAGCAAATACCCCTGATAAAATAAGTAAAGTTGCACTAGTCTTTTTTTCTGAACATTTAGAAGAATTGTAAATACCATATCTGCATTGCGAGTCATCACTCCAAAAAGGACATTTCTCTCCATTCTTATACGTTTTTTTACTTGCAAGAGCATCACAATCCTCTTCTGTTTTAATATCTTTAGAAATAACTTTACCAGTTTTATATTTCTTAATTCCTGAAACTAAACATGCAATTGTGCTAGAAAAAGATATAATTATAAGAATTATGAATATAATATCTCTCTTACACATTTATAACAATAGTAAGAATTTTTAAAAATGTCAAAATAATACTTTTACTTGTATTATTTTATACGTTTGTACTACTTAAAAAAAGTTCAAGGAGTACAGATAGATTTGAAAATGTATCCCATGACTCTATAATATTTTCAACAGTTCCAATCATAGGAATATAATGATGCGACCCTTTAACAATTCTTTTGATGGCATCTTCATAGTGCTCTGGAAACATTTTTCGAAATCCAATTTTCTCATAGCATTCAACAAGTTTAGGTATACATTCTGATTCGTTTTTTATGTTATATGATGTACTAATATCTATTACTATGTTAGATTCATGGGTTATAAATTTTGATTCTAGCGCTTTTTGCACAGAAAGAAAAAGCATCACATAATCTACATGTTTAAGATTTTCTAAAAACGGAAATCGTCTTATAAGAGCTTCCGAATGTATAGAATTGTTGATTCGAACCAAACCTTTATAATCAGCATTATAAGTTTTTGTTTTACGATAAGTATAATCATATAAATATGTATAAGATCCAATTTGTTCAGGATAAAAAGTTATATCAATGTTTGACAATATCATATCGTTGTTTCGTATTCCTGATCTATTAATAAAATCCAAGTCACTTCCTTTGTATATAAGCATTCCTTGGTATTTTAACACGTCAAGTTCAGTTTCTTCATCAATTTCATTCATTGATGTTGTTTGGATTTGAAAGTCAGATAGCAACATCTCTTCACTCGTTGGTTCTATTTCGAATTTAGGATTAGACAACATCTCTTCACTCATTGGTTCTCTTTGGATTTGAAAGTCAGATGGCAACATCTCTTCACTCGTTGGTTTTACTTCGATTCGAGGCATCTTTTTAGGAGGCCACGATGAAAAGAATGGCTGTTCAAAATGTCGTATATCAACACAAAAATCAAGTCTTGGATCACCTTTCGATTCACTTATAACTTCAAATTCAAGCTTCTTATCAAGAAAATGTCTGACTCTTTCGGAGTGAGCATCTCCAGAATACATAATAATATTATGAGGTTCTTTCGGCTCATCTGTTTTTCGTGTGTTTCTAGTATGATTTAGTTCAAATTTTTTAAACATACGGGCTAGTGTATAAATATCTACTAGTATACTGTTAAATTTTATAAGTATATACTGAAACTCTTTTAAATACCAACAAAAATTAGAATAATCATCAACTGATAATTTGTAAAAATCATATATTAGATTTTCATCAGAACATTTTGTAAGATACGTTCTTATTTTGTAACTTATTGAGATAAACGCATCACGTTTTTTTACAAATTCTTCCTTTGCAAACTCACGAATTTTGCTTTCTTCAGTACTTTTTGATAGTTCATGATTGAGTAACTTATGTGTTTCTATTTCTTTCTCATAAAACGCTTCATATGTTTCTTTGCTGCCATAAAGTATAAAATCTACTGTAAATTTAGTAGTATAATCAATAAATATAAACATAAACACACTTACAATTGTATCATTTATCTTATCTCCCATCATACCTTGCTCATTAATATATATCTCTAGATAGTGCCACAAAATAAGTGAACTGTTCATATTATTAAGTCCTTCTTTAGTTGTTTGACTATTCTGTCTAATATCAATAAAATGAACACGTCTATTATCACATTCTCTATTTTCTTGTCGTCGACTACTATCTACGCATTTTACATTTTGGTTTCTTAAATTATCTATTCTATCTATTTGTTCCCTATATAAACGATGATCATATTTCCCTTTTGTATGCATTTGAATCTCTAAAAAACAATCAATAAATGCACTCGAGCGTCTAAATAAAAGTCGAATAAAATCTTCAACAAGAATCATATTATCGTAATCACAAACAGCATTTCTATGATATTCCCCAAATATATATATTATTTTGTTATATTTAGCACTCCAATGTAATGTAAGAGTGTGAGGACCACCAATAAAATCAATAGTTGGGCTTTCAATCTGTTTAGATCGAACATAGTTATTAATAAGTCTCATTAACACATTTCTATTTTTTTTCTTCTTTATTAACCCAAAAAAAGATTTGTGATAATTTGGATTAGGTTTACTCTCTACGCATTGTTTGGCTTCTTCCTGAAGAGATAGTTTGAGTGACGTAGGAAAATTATCAAGAATTGATGCGTTATATGTTTTAACCATCATATCACACCAATATTCGATAGTTTGTTCTTCAACCATACTTTTATATTAGATATGGTTTTAATTTAGAAATTGAATTTTATACTATAAAAGCCGAAAATAACGTAGAAATGAGTCAACCATCATCATTTAATACTATCTTACCTGAAATTCTTAAACGAAAAAGAAAGCCTCTTCCAGAAGTATTGTTAACCGGAAAATCAATTGATGAATCTATGAACAGTAAGTATTCTTTGTACCTTGCAAGAAAAACTGCTACAGAATCAAATCAGTTTAAATTCAACGAAAAAGATGTCAAAGTTAGTATGTTTAATCCTCGAGATTACGATACAGAATTACTTTATATGAAACTCTTTACAAAAACAATTTACAAGGATTATAAACCAACGTGGAACAGATGCACCGCAATTATTAAAATCTCTGATTCGGAAAGTAAAGTGTTTTACATGTACATTAGAATCATATTCAGTGATCAATTTAAACCACATAATAAGGAATTAGACTATCGAATTGTATACTCGTCGTCATTTGATGATTTAGTGACTTTTATATATAAACCTAAAGAAATTCCAGACTTTTTGAATTCCGATGCGTTTGTATCAAATGACGATAAGACACTTGATATTATCAAAACTCCCGAAGAATCATCTATCAAAAAAGTTGAATATGATAAGAAGCATGTTACACTCATGTCAAATGGTAGTATTTTTGGCGGACGTGATTTTATTGGTAGGTTGATCATTACTATAGATTCTCAAACTAGATCTATAACAGCAACAACTTCAAATCATCCACCAGAAGATACATATAAGACATATTATAAGAGATATGATTGTTATGTGAATGAAATTATGAACAAAGGTAATGATAAGATATCTATTAAAATTGCTATCAGCAGCAACTATGTTACTATTAATATCGTAAATGAGTTTGAAACATTAAAAACGTTCTTGTTAAAGAAAATAGACTCTGCAAGGCAATCAGATTTTACAGAGGCTGATTCTATGTATAATGAATACATAGATTAACTCTACCACTTAAGTATATTTAGATTAATAATTCTTGATTTTGTTATTATCTTGTATATAACAAGTTTGGCAAAATCTACTCGTTGATGATGAAAAAATGTCTCATATTTGGTTTGCCGGATTTTTGATACTATTTTCATCCCAAAACATATAATTCCATTCCAAATGCATATTTTTCTCAATCATTTTCTTTTAATAAAAGAATTCTTAAATTTTTAGTCTGTATCATTTTTAAAAATATTGATCTGCGAAAGATCTCCACAAAAGCCCTCCAATAACACCTGCAATAGCTCCTACGGCGTGACCTATTAAAGATGCTTTTGGATTTTGAAGAGAAGGCATAGTGACTACGCCAATGATAGAAAGAAGTATTAACGGATCTAATCCTTTTTTGGTAGTTAGTTCCCATGCCATAATACCAAATAGTATACCAGAAAGTCCAATTGAACACGGCATTGAAGGGAATAATTTGTGAGCAATAACCTCCATTATAGAAGTAAAAATTAGTAAAAATAATATCAAAAAACTAAAGTGCTTAACACCAATATCTCTTTCTACTCTAGTCAATGCATATAGAGCTACCAAATTAGCGAAAAGGTGATATACATCTACATGTACAAAGTTACTACAAAATGATGATAAAACATTATCACCGCAAGGAATTGTTTTTATGATTGTCATAAGGTAAAGTACAAAAACAATAACAATTGAAACAGCCAACATTGAAGATACTGGTACATCCTTAAACTGAGGAGCTTTCATTTTGTTTTTCTCAAGATTTTTTTATGAACTATATATAAAATGAGTGAAACAGAAACTAAAGAGGATTTCTGTCCTGCATGTGTGATTCTACCAGTTGCAATGGCTGGTGCAGGAATGGCAAGCGTTGGTGCAACAAAACAGAATAAGAGTAATAAAAAGAAAAAGAAACTTATGTTTTGGGTTGGTATTACTACTACATTATTTGCTTTAATTATTGGTTTAATATATTTGAAAAGATGCAAAAATTGCAGGTAATTGTATTCATTTTCTTATAACTAATTTTTTAGTTATAAGAAATTATATCTTTCAAACCTCATCGACCAACACTGACCTCCGGAACAATCTCCGGTACAACCTCGGGAGAAACCTCCGGTACACTAACCTCGGAAGAAACAACCTCCGGAACAACAACCTCCGGTACACTAACCTCGGGAGAAACAACCTCCGGAACAACAACCTCCGGTACACTAACCTCGGGAGAAACCTCCGGAACAACAACCTCCGGTACACTAACCTCGGGAGAAACCTCCGGAACAGACTCGAGATTCTTATTATCCTTTACCTTAGGTAAAATCTCATCAGTGTCTATTGTTGGAATAGGTATATCTTCAACCATAAACTTCATAAAATTATCCTGTGTATCTCGAATCTTTTCATCAAACCCTGACTTTTTACGAGCCTCCATATATTTTTCAAAATACTTCTCTTTAAACTCAGGATTCTCTTTATCAAGTTTCTCCATCTGTTTACGTGTCTTTATAATTATTCCACGTACCTCATCTAATTTCTTCAAATGCTCTAGAAAAGTCCAAGAGAGCTGTGCCTTCTTTACGCAAAGAGTAATATACTCTTCGTATGCATCAGAACTAGGAGGAGACACACCGTCATCATCACGTGCTTTAGCTGATTCGGCCAACATAGCTTCCTCACGATCCTTCATTTCTTTTATAGTTTGCTGTTCAGCTTCTTTTGCTTGCTTAACACTTTCAGATACAACCTTTGTTGTTTCCCTACGAATATCTATTTCAGAAGTTTCTGCTGAATATTCAGAAGAAGAAGTGATTGGAAAAGGCCTTCCCACGTACAAGTGATATAAATGATGATAAGAATCTACATTGCGAATTAGAAATTCTGCCCTTTGTTCAGCTTCAAAAGTGGTCGCATAAGTTCCCCTAATCTTTGCAAATCCAAACACTCCTTTATCGTTAGGAGTCGCACCCTTAGCAGGAATAAAGGAGAGAAGAGCAATATTTTGCATCGGAATAGGTGGATCTGCATAAGTACGATCTACAGCTGGAAATTTTCGAACAAAATCTGTTTTATTAAGTGTGTTTAAAGCTTCCTTAGCCTCATCTTCTGATAGTGGAGGCGCTCCTTGTTCTGGTCGCCACTTATTTTTGATATCACGGTCGGAAGGAGATGTCAACGATGATTCTTTTACAATTTCAACGTTATGTATTTGTTCTGTCATTTTTTTATCAGAAATTAATTCTTTAGATTGTATAATTACATCTTTTAATTAGAATTGGTATCTAAAATCTCATGTATTATTTAGTTTTTTAATATTGAATTTAGAGAAAAACGAATGTCAACGTCAAAAGGTTTTGCTATTATCCTAATCTTTTTAGTATTTTCAGCCTTTTTAATCGCTGGTTGTGTAACCAAAAATACATCTTTTTTTATAGCAGGATTTGTACTTTTTATAACTTGTTGGATGATTTACAACCAGATAGAAGAACATTATTCGCAACATGATCCAAAATTAAAAGAGATAAGGGATACATTAAATGATTTTTTTGAGAATAAAAAAGATTGGAAAGGTCCATTACACATCCTAAATAAGAAAAATATTATGAAAGAAATAACTTTGTATAGAGGAGAAAAAAGTTACACCATAAACAAAGAAAGAATATACATCTGTTTGAAAGACAATGAAGGCAAATATTACAACGATAATACTTTATTCTATGTTATAGGACATGAATTAAGTCATGCTATTTGTGACGAGATAGGTCATACTGAAAAATTTCACCGTATTTTTGAAGCTCTTCTTGAAAGAATGGAAGCAGCTGGAATTTACGATCATACAATACCTATAACTCAAGATTATTGTAAAAATGGTGATTTAGAGATGTAAACTCGTTTTCTTATACTCATATGAGTGTAAGAAACTAATATTATTTAGTTCTTTGTCAACAAAAGAAACCTTATCCTAACAAATTCATCTACATAAGAGAGATGGATTTTACGAGCATTCTCGATATCTTCGCCAGAAAACTTATTACTCTCAATTAATTCGTCGTACTTTTTTAGATATTCTTCATGACTAATTCGACGTTGTATGAGATCAATATCAAGATTTTTTATTCCCAATTCAAACTCAATATGAGAAGTTGATGGTGTTTCCATAGATTTACTTCTCACATTTTTTGCATTAACACGAGCGTTGTGAATGTCATACGTTAGAACTATTAATAATTGAAATGGGACACTATTTGCCGGAAGTGAATATTCAAACAGATCAATAGATCTTGAATCGGTCATTTGAGTTCTATTCATTATTGTTTCTCGAAGAATTCATTTTTATTCAGGTAATTCCAAAAAGAAAATGATAGATTCTTTTAGATATTGTATCTCCAATTCGTCGAGAACCACCTGTTGATAAAGGAAAAGTAAGATCTGCAACTAATTTTTCTCTTAGATGTTCAGGTGTCGTTTCATATTCTTTCATAAGATTTTGAAGATTTGAATATTTTTCAACAATTACAGAAGACACTTTTTCTGTAACTTGTGGAATAAGAGAAAGTTGAGTTATAAACCACAGATTAGGAGTCATATTAGCCTTTTTGCTCTTTTTTAAAGTAGCAGAATAACTTTCATCCGAAGATTTATATTCTTCATCACGAAAGTATGTTTCACCATCTTTTTCTAATTTATCTAGAAGTTTTATAATAAACTCTGCACTTTCATCAATTGTACTGGTCTTATATACTTTAATTCCATCTCTCAACTGGGTATTAATTAGGCTTCCAATAAGTGTAGATACTGGCAAACCGCTAATTTTTGATGAAAGTGGTTTGTCTAGAGATCCCTCAACTAGATAAATTATTCTTTGTCTAGGTGTACTACCTAATAGTCTAGCTTTTTGCTCACGGCCACGACCATCACAAATACTCGCTTTCAAATCGTTTACTGTTTTACGTTCAATAATAAGTACTGTGTTTTTATCCTTGCGAAATAAAATATCACCAACATCTAGTTGTTCTACTAAAGGAGAAATTGGTTTCAATTTTTGAATAAGTTCTTGTTCTCTATTGTCAATAACTAATTCTATCATTCTATATTTACTTTTATACGTTCTCAATCCTTAAACAATGTAATCTCAATAAGTAAAAGTGAATTTATAATTTAACTTTATAGAAAAAAATAAAAAATGGCTTACAGAGACAAAGGTAAAGAAGCTCTTGGAACTATCTTAAAAAACGAACAGAATATCAGAGTTATAGAGAAAAAGATTTTTGATATCTCGTCAAAGGATCAAGAAAGCGAAGATAAGATTGAAAAAGTCTATAAATTAACTATTTTTCAAATCATTGGCGATATAATGAATGGTGAGAAACTAAAAGACATACTTGAAAATATCAGAGTTGAAAAGGTTGATTGGAATCATCCAACTTTTAAACAAATGCAGAATATGTTGGACGAACAAAATGATTTTATTGAAAATCCATTTGCTGTTGAGGAAGGTGTATTAGAGTGCAAAGCAAGAGATAAGAATGGACAAGTGTGCGGAAGTAAAAGAGTTTTTAGTTACCAAAGACAAGTTAGAAGTGCAGATGAGCCAATGACAACTTTTGCTAGTTGTTGTAAATGTGGTACTAAATGGCAATATTCAGGATAAATATATTTATCAAATATATTTATAGATAATAAATATCATATAATAAAATGACTTGTGGATGCGACGATTCAAAAAATATTACAAATAATACAAATTTTAGTGGTATATCTATATCTTCAAATTTTTCAAATGTGACATCTGATATGTCTAACAAATTATCACCGTTTTCTACTTTTAATTCACCAAGTTGTTGTACAGGTTATACTGGCCCGCAAGGTCTTGCTGGTTCAGCTTCTAACACAGGAGCAACTGGTCATACAGGTGAAACAGGCCCCACAGGACCACAAGGATTTCAAGGATTTGCAGGTAGTGCTTCCAATACAGGAGCAACCGGACCTACAGGTAATCAAGGATACCAAGGACCACAAGGATTTCAAGGAATTGAAGGTATTGCTTCTAACACAGGTGCAACTGGTAATCAAGGATACCAAGGGCCACGAGGATTTCAAGGTTATCAAGGTATAACTGGTCCTCAAGGACTTATAGGTTATCAAGGGCCTCAAGGTTTTGAAGGAGGTAGAGGAATTCCAGGATTTCAAGGAAGTACAGGATCTACAGGACCTCAAGGTGTTACCGGTCAAATAGGATATACTGGACCACAAGGATATCAAGGAGTTCCAGGTATTGCTTCTAACACAGGTGCTACAGGTGCAACCGGTAATCAAGGATACCAAGGATTGATAGGATTTCAAGGTTATCAAGGTATTACTGGTCCTCAAGGATTTATAGGTTATCAAGGACCTCAAGGTTTTGTGGGAGATAGAGGAATTCCAGGCTTTCAAGGTAGTACAGGATCTACAGGACCTCAAGGTATTATTGGTAAAATAGGATATACTGGACCACAAGGAACTCAAGGAGTTCCAGGTATTGCTTCTAACACAGGTGCTACAAGTGC